>Ga0208242_100281_pt1 | contig 48785 bp, 43 predicted proteins | sample SubbioAug_CSW13A_FD_184825 | JGI IMG/M metagenome (GOLD analysis project Ga0208242, IMG submission 184825) | Serpentinite rock and fluid subsurface biosphere microbial communities from McLaughlin Reserve, California, USA - CR12Aug_CSW13A (SPAdes) | ecosystem: Environmental > Terrestrial > Deep...
CGCACGCGGTGGAGGACGCCGCCGCGCTGGCGCGCCGCCTGCGCGACTGGAGCCAGGCGCTGTCCGCCGACGGCCCGCCGCCGCCGCTGCCCGACGACCCCGACGCCGCTGCGACGTCGGCCACGCAGGCCCTGCGCGCGCTTGCCGACCGCCAGCTGCTGTGCGCGCTGCGCGACGGCCCGTTCGGCGCCGAAGCCGCCAACGACGCCATCGAGCGCCGCCTGCGCCAGGCCTGGGGCGTGCCGGCCGACGCCGCGTGGTACCCGGGCCGCGTGGTGATGGTGACGCGCAACGACTACGGCGCGCGCCTGTTCAACGGCGACGTCGGCCTGTGCCTGCGCGACGCCGATGGCCGCCTGCGGGTGTGGTTCGCGGCGGCCGGCGGCGAGGGCGTGCGCGCGCTGCCGCCGGCGGCACTGCCGGCCCACGCGCCGGCCTTCGCCATCACCATCCACAAGGCCCAGGGCAGCGAATACGGCCATGTGGCGGTGCTGCTGCCGCCCGATCCCGAGCACCGCATCCTTTCGCGCCAGCTGCTCTACACCGGCCTGTCGCGCGCCAAGCGTTCGGTCGAGCTGTGGGCGCCGGCGGCGAGCACGCGCGCGGCCCTGTCGCGACGGATGGCCCGCGCCGGGGGCCTGGGACCGCGGCTGGCGGCCCGCCTGGACGACGCGCCCGGGTCCTGAGTCCGCACGGCGCGTTGTCCGTGGCAGGACGATGCGTTCCCTTGTCCCGGGCGCGATGGCGCAGCGACGCGGTTTGCAGGGCCGCGCCACACACGCCCTTCACGCCGCGCGCCGCGGCCTCACCGCGCCTTGATGCGCCGATGCCCAAGGTCGCGCCCTCACTCGAACGGGGGCGTCCGACATGCAGGGTACTTACGATCCGTCACTGGTGGTCTTGTCGATCCTGATCGCCGCGCTGGCCAGCTACGTGGCCATCGAATTCGCCGGCCGCATCTTCGCGCGACGCGACCAGCGCGGCCGCTGGCTCACCGCCGGCGCCGTGGCCATGGGCAGCGGCATCTGGGCCATGCACTTCGTCGGCATGGCTGCCTTCACCCTGCCCATCCCGGTCAGCTACGACCTGGGCATCACGGTCGGTTCCTGGCTGGCGGCTGTGGCGGTGTCGGGCCTGGCCCTGCACCTGGTCAGCCGCGGCCCGCTGAGCGCCGGCACCGTCGCGCTGGGCGCGCTGGCCATGGGCGCGGGCGTCTGCATCATGCATTACGCCGGCATGGGCGCCATGCGCATGGACCCGGGCCTGGGCTACGACCTGCCGTGGTTCATCGCCTCGGTGCTGATCGCCGTGGGCGCCTCGGCGGCCGCGCTGGTGATCGTGGCCCGCCTGCGCACCGTGCGCAGCTGGCGCGACGTCGGCCTGCGCACCGCCGCCGCGGCGGTGATGGGCCTGGCCGTGGCCGGCATGCACTACAGCGGCATGGCCGCGGTGCAGTTCGACCCCAATGCCTTCTGCGCGCCGGGCAACCTGCTCGACGGCGAGGCGATCGCCACGCCGACCGTGCTGGCCAGCCTGCTGGGCCTGGGCTTCGCGCTGTTCTTCGCCCTCTCCGACGCCCGCGCCGTCGTGCAGGCCAGGCGCGCCGCCCGCGCCGAGGCCGAGCGCCTGAACGAGCTGGCCTTCGTCGATCGCGAGACCGGCCTGGTCAACCGCGCCCGCTTCGGCCAGCAGCTGGTGGACGCGCTGCGCCGCCAGCCCGTGTCCAGCGTGGCCAGCATCCGTGTGCTCGACGCCGACGGCGAGGACGCGAAGGATCGCGTCGCCACGGTCGCTGCGCTGCTGGCGCCGCTGCAGGCCAGCGGCCTGGTGCTGGCGCGCACCTCGCCGGCCCAGCTGATGGTCCTGGCCGAGGGCCTGTCGGCCGAGGCCGTGCGCACGGCCCTGCTGCCGGGCTGGCGCCGGCTGGCTGCGGGCCTGGCGGGGCAGGGCGTGCAGCTGGCCTTCGGCCTGGCCGAGGCGCCGGCCGACGGCGACAACGCCCAGGCCCTGATGCTGCGCGCCGCGTCGCGCAGCGCCGATCGCGAGGAAGCGCCATCGCCGGCACCGCGCCTGGGCGCCATGGCCGCCTTCCAGGCCGCCGGCCCGGCCGTGCGCGACAGCGCGGCCTGACCCCCGCGCAGGAACGCGGCGGGCGGCCGGGGCGATAAACTCGCCCCATGCCGCCCGCCCTCGAAACCACACCGCTTGAACTGGCCACCGCGCTGCCCGCCCGCTACTACGCGGGCGAGGCGGCGCACCTGCGCGACCTGCGCGCCGTGTTCGGCCGAAGCTGGCAGCTGGTGGCGCGCGCCGACCAGCTCGAAGCCGCGGGCGACCACGTCGTCGACACCGTCGGCAAGCTGCCGGTGATCGTGGTGCGCGGCGCCGACGGCGTGCTGCGCGCCTTCGCCAACGTCTGCCGCCACCGCGCCGGCCCGCTGGCCTTGTGCAATGGCAAGGGCGCCCGCGCGCTGCACTGCAAGTACCACGGCTGGAGCTATACGCTCGAGGGCCAGCTGCGCTCGGCGCCGGAGATGCAGGACGCGAAGGACTTCGACGTATCGTCCATCCGCCTGCCGGCCCTGCGGGTGGCCCAGTGGCAGGGCCTGGTGTTCGTCTGCGCCGACGAGGCGGCGCCGGCCTTCGACGAGGTGTACGGCGGCATCGCCGAACGCATCGCGCCCATCGACCTGTCCGCGCTGCGCTTCGCCCGCCGCGACCACTACGACCTGGCCTGCGACTGGAAGGTGTACGTGGACAACTTCCTCGAGGGCTACCACCTGCCGCACGTGCACCCGGGTCTGTCGAAGGTGCTCGACTACCGCGCCTACGACACCGAGCTGCAGCCGTGGAAGTCGCTGCAGCATTCGCCGCTGCGCGACGCCGGCGGCGCCAACGCCTATGGCGAAGGCCAGGCCTTCTACTGGTTCGTGTACCCGAACGTGATGCTCAACATCCTGCCCGGCCGCCTGCAGACCAACCGCGTGCTGCCGCTGGGCCCGGGCCGCTGCCGGGTGGAGTTCGACTATTTCTACGCGCCCGGACCGGAGGGCGAGGCCCTGGCCGCGGCCGACCGCGAGTTCAGCGACGAGGTGCAGACCGAGGACATCGCCATATGCGAGGCCGTGCAGCGCGGGCTGGACTCGGGCAGCTACGAGGCGGGGCGGCTGTGCCCGAAGCGCGAGTCGGCGCTGTGGCATTTCCACGCCCAGCTGCGCGCGGCCTACGCCGCCGCCGAGGCGGGCTGATGCGCGACCCGCGCTACGACCTGCTGTTCGAGCCGGTCCGCATCGGCCCGGTGACCGCGAAGAACCGCTTCTTCCAGGTGCCGCACTGCAACGGCATGGGCCACGCCATGCCGCTGGCGCACGCCGCGATGCGCGAGGTGAAGGCCGAGGGCGGCTGGGCGGTGATCTCCACCGAGGAGTGCGAGATCCACCCCAGCTCCGACCTCACGCCCTACGTCGAGGCGCGGCTCTGGGACGACCGCGACATCCCGGCGCTGGCGCTGATGTGCGAGAAGGTGCACGCGCACGGCGCGCTGGCGGCGGTGGAGCTGACCCACAACGGGCCGGCGGCCTCGAACCTGTTCTCGCGCGAGATCCTCGTCGCGCCCTCGCACCAGCCCACCAAGTACGGCTACCCGCAGCAGGCGCGGGCGATGGACAAGCGCGACATCCGCGAATACCGTCGCTGGCACCGCGAGGCGGCCGTGCGCGGCATGAAGGCGGGCATGGACATCGTGTACGTGTACGCGGCGCACGACCTGTCGCTGGCCATGCACTTCCTGCAGCGACGCCGCAACCAGCGCACGGATGAATACGGCGGCTCGCTGGAGAACCGCGTGCGCCTGCTGCGCGAGCTGGTCGAGGACACGAAGGAGGCGGTGGGCCACCGCTGCGGCGTGGCCCTGCGCTTCGCCACCGAGGAGATGCTCGGCCCGGACGGCGTGGAGCTGGCCGAGGCGCGAGACATCGTGGCCATGCTGGCCGAGCTCCCGGACCTTTGGGACGTCAACGTCAGCGCCTGGTACAACGACTCGCTGCCTTCGCGCTTCGGCGGCGAGGCAGCGCAGGAGCCCTTCGTCAACTTCGTCAAGCGCGCCACGAGCAAGCCGGTGGTGGGCGTGGGGCGGTTCACTTCGCCCGACACGATGGTGTCGCAGATCCGCCGCGGCGTGCTCGACATCATCGGCGCGGCGCGGCCGTCGATCGCCGACCCGTTCCTGCCCCGAAAGATCGAGGAAGGCCGGCTCGACGACATCCGCGAGTGCATCGGCTGCAATGTCTGCGTGTCGGGCGACAACACCATCTCGCCCATCCGCTGCACCCAGAACCCGTCGATGGGCGAGGAGTGGCGCAAGGGCTGGCACCCCGAGCGCATCGCGCCGGCGCGCAGGCCGGAGAAGGTGCTTGTGGTCGGCGGCGGCCCGGCGGGCCTGGAGGCGGCGCGCGCCCTGGGCCAGCGCGGCTTCGAGGTGGCGCTGGCGGAGGGCTCGAAGGCGCTGGGCGGGCGCGTCACCCGCGAGTCGAGGCTGCCGGGCCTGGCCGAGTGGGCGCGGGTGCGCGACTGGCGGGTGGGGCAGATCAACAAGCTGCGCAACGTGGCGCTGTATCTGGACTCAAGGCTGTCGGCGCAGGACGTGCTCGACTTCGGCGCCGCGCACGTCGTCGTCGCCACCGGCGCGCGCTGGCGCCGCGACGGCGCCGGGCGCACGCACGGTGCGGGCATCATCGGCCTGGCCGACGCCGCCAATATGTTTACGCCCGACGACCTGATGGACGGCCCGCTGCCGGAGGGCAAGGTGGCCGTGTACGACGACGACGGCGGCTACCACGCCACCGTGCTGGCCGAGGCGCTGGCGCGGGCCGGGCGGCAGGTGCATTTCGTCACGCCCGAGGACGTGGTGGCGCCCTGGGGGCAGTACACGCTCGAGTACCGGCACGTGCGCAAGCGCCTGGCCGCGCTGGGTGTGCAGGCGCAGGTGTCGCAGGTGCTGCAGGCGCTCGACGGGCACGAGCTGGTGCTCGAGGACGCCTGGAGCGGCCAGACCCAGCTGCTGCACGTGGATGCGCTGGTGGCGGTGAGCTCGCGGCTGCCGGAGGATGCGCTGTACCACGCGCTGCTGGCCCGCGAGGACGACTGGAGCGATGCGGGCGTTTCCAGCGTCACCCGCATCGGTGACGCCGAGGCGCCGGGGCTGATTGCCCACGCGGTGTACGCGGGGCATCGCTATGCGCAGGAGCTGGGCGAGGCGAAGACGGGCGAGGTGCCGTTCAAGCGGCATTTCCACCACGCCGGGGAGTGAGCCCGGCCTTATAATTGGCGGCTCACCCGTTCCCCGAGCCCCGCCCATGAACGCCAAGCACCGCAAGCCGCTCCCCGGCACCTCCCTGCACTGGTTCGACGCCCGCGAGGCGGTCGAGGCCCTGCAGCCGGGCGCCTGGGACGGGCTGCCCTACACCTCGCGCGTGCTGGCCGAAAACCTGGTGCGGCGCTGCGACCCGGCCACGCTCGACGACTCCCTGCGCCAGCTCATCGAGCGCCGCCGCGACATGGACTTCCCGTGGTTTCCGGCGCGCGTGGTCTGCCACGACATCCTGGGCCAGACCGCGCTGGTGGACCTGGCCGGCCTGCGCGACGCCATCGCCGACCAGGGCGGCGACCCGGCCCAGGTGAACCCGGTGGTGCCGGTGCAGCTGATCGTGGACCACTCGCTGGCGGTCGAATGCGGCGGCTTTGATCCGGATGCCTTCGCCAAGAACCGCGCCATCGAGGACCGCCGCAACGCCGACCGCTTCCACTTCATCGACTGGACGAAGCTGGCGTTCAAGAACGTGGACGTGATCCCGCCGGGCAACGGCATCATGCACCAGATCAACCTGGAGAAGATGTCGCCGGTCATCTACGTGCAGGACGGCGTCGCCTTCCCCGACACCTGCGTCGGCACCGACAGCCACACGCCGCACGTGGACGCGCTGGGCGTGATCGCCATCGGCGTGGGCGGCCTCGAGGCCGAGAACGTGATGCTGGGCCGCGCCTCGTGGATGCGCCTGCCCGACATCATCGGCGTCGAGCTGACCGGCAAGCCGCAGCCGGGCATCACCGCCACCGACATCGTGCTCTCGCTCACCGAGTTCCTGCGCAAGCAGAAGGTGGTGGGCGCCTACCTCGAGTTCCGCGGCGAGGGCGCCGCGGCGCTGACGCTGGGCGACCGCGCCACGATTTCCAACATGGCGCCCGAGTACGGTGCCACCGCGGCCATGTTCTTCATCGACGGCAACACCCTCGACTACCTGCGCCTGACCGGTCGCAGCGATGAGCAGGTGGCGCTGGTGGAGAACTACGCCAAGACCGCCGGCCTGTGGGCCGACGCGCTGGCCACCGCGCAGTACGAGCGCACGCTGCACTTCGACCTGTCGTCGGTGGTGCGCACGATGGCCGGCCCGTCCAACCCGCATGCGCGCGTGGCCACCACCGATCTCGCCGCGAAAGGCATCGCCGGCAACCTCGACGCTGCGCGCGCCCAGGAAGCCGAGGGCCTGATGCCCGACGGCGCGGTGATCATCGCCGCCATCACCTCGTGCACCAACACCTCCAACCCGCGCAACGTGATTGCTGCCGGCCTGCTGGCGAAAAAGGCCAATGAGCTTGGCCTGGTGCGCAAGCCCTGGGTGAAGTCCTCGCTGGCGCCGGGCTCGAAGGCCGTGGCGCTTTATCTGGAGGAAGCCGGCCTGAAGACCGAGCTCGAGAAGCTGGGCTTCGGCATCGTCGCCTTCGCCTGCACCACCTGCAATGGCATGTCCGGCGCGCTGGATCCGGCCATCCAGCAGGAGATCATCGACCGCGACCTGTATGCGACCGCGGTGCTCAGCGGCAACCGCAACTTCGATGGCCGCATCCACCCGTATGCCAAGCAGGCCTTCCTGGCTTCGCCGCCGCTGGTGGTGGCCTACGCCATCGCCGGCACCATCCGCTTCGACATCGAGCGCGATGCGCTGGGCCATCGCGCCGATGGCACGCCGATCCTGCTCAAGGACCTGTGGCCGAGCGACGCCGAAATCGACGCGATCGTGAAGGCGGCGGTGAAGCCCGAGCAGTTCCGCGCCGTGTACGAGCCGATGTTCAGGATTTCCGTGGAGAGCGCCGCCAAGGTGAGCCCGCTCTACGACTGGCGCGAGATGAGCACCTACATCCGCCGCCCGCCTTACTGGGAAGGCGCGCTGGCCAAGCCGCGCACGCTGCAGGGCCTGCGCCCGCTGGCGCTGCTGGGCGACAACATCACCACCGACCATCTCTCGCCCTCGAACGCGATCCTGGCCGACAGCGCCGCCGGCGAATACCTGGCGAAGATGGGCCTGCCCGAAGAGGACTTCAATTCCTATGCCACGCACCGCGGCGACCACCTGACCGCGCAGCGCGCCACCTTCGCCAACCCCACCTTGCTCAACGAGATGGCGGTGGTGGACGGCGCGGTGAAGAAGGGCTCGCTGGCGCGCGTGGAGCCGGAAGGCCAGGTGATGCGCATGTGGGAGGCGATCGAAACCTACATGGACCGCGGCCAGCCGCTGATCATCATCGCCGGCGCCGACTACGGCCAGGGCAGTTCGCGCGACTGGGCCGCCAAGGGCGTGCGCCTGGCCGGCGTGGAGGCCATCGTCGCCGAGGGCTTCGAGCGCATCCACCGCACCAACCTGATCGGCATGGGCGTGCTGCCGCTGGAGTTCCTGCCCGGCACCACCCGCAAGACCCTAGGCCTGGACGGCACCGAAACCTACGACGTGCTCGGCGCGCGCGCGCCCCGCGCCACGCTGACCCTGGTGGTGAACCGCCGCAACGGCGAGCGCCTGGAAGTGCCCGTGCGCTGCCGCCTCGACTCCGACGAGGAAGTGTCGATCTACGAAGCCGGCGGCGTGCTGCAGCGCTTCGCCCAGGACTTCCTGGAGTCGGCGAAGGTCGCCTGAATCCACTGACGGCAGGACGGGTCTTTGGCGCATTGCCGGGGCCCCGGGGGCCGGCGTAAACTGCTATGGCAATCTTTGCCATAGGAGTCCGCCATGGCCACCATGAACATTTCGCTGCCCGACGACCTGAAGGCGTTCGTCGATGCCCAGGTGGCCGAGCACGCCTACGGCTCGAGCAGCGAATACCTGCGCGAGCTGATCCGAAAGCAGCGTGACATCGAGAAGCTGCGCGGCCTGCTGATGGAAGGCCTGGAGTCCGGGCCGCCGGTGCCCATGGAGGCCGATTTCTTCGACAAGATGCGCGCGCAGGCCAGGGCCCGGGCGCGCGCGAAGTGAGACGGGTGCGCTGGCACCCCCTTGCGCTGGGCGATGTCTCCGAAGCCGCGGCCTGGTATGGCGTACAAGGCGGCGTTGCGCTGGAGACTGCCTTCGCCGACGAGCTCGAAACGGCCCTCGGGCGTCTCGCCAGCAACCCGGGCATCGGATCGAGCCGGTACGCCGATCTGCTGAGGATCGAGTCGCTGCGCCATTGGCCGATGCACACGTTCCCCCACCTGATTTTCTACTTCGACCGCGAACCCCATCTCGACGTGTGGCGCGTGCTGCATTCGCAGCGCGATGTCGCCGGATGGATGCACGGTTCCAAGGAATCCCAATGACCCACGCACCGCAGCTCAAGATCCCCGCCACCTACCTGCGCGGCGGCACCTCCAAAGGCGTGTTCTTCCGCCTCGAGGACCTGCCCGAAGCCGCGCGCGTGCCCGGCCCGGCGCGCGATGCCCTGCTGATGCGCGTCATCGGTTCGCCCGACCCCTACGGCAAGCACACCGACGGCATGGGCGGCGCCACCTCGAGCACCAGCAAGTGCGTGATCATCAGCAAGAGCACGCAGCCCGGCCACGACGTGGACTACCTCTACGGCCAGGTGTCCATCGACACCGCCTTCGTGGACTGGAGCGGCAACTGCGGCAACCTCAGCACCGCCGTGGGCCCCTTCGCCATCGCCAATGGCTTCATCGACAAGGCGCGCCTGCCGGAGAACGGCGTGTTCCCCGTGCGCATCTGGCAGGCCAACATCGGCAAGACCATCGTCTGCCACGTGCCGATCACGAACGGCGAGGTGCAGGAGACCGGCGACTTCGAGCTCGACGGCGTCACCTTCCCGGCGGCCGAGATCGTGCTCGAGTTCATGGACCCGGCCGACGAGGGCGAGGACGGCGGCGCGCTGTTCCCCACCGGCAACCTGGTGGACGTGCTCGAGGTGCCCGGCGTGGGCTCCTTCGAGGCCACGATGATCAACTCCGGCATCCCGACGATCTTCGTGCGCGCCAGGGACATCGGCTACGCCGGCACCGAGCTGCAGGACGCCATCAACGGCGACCCGGCCGCGCTGGCGCGCTTTGAAACCATCCGCGCCCACGGCGCTGTGCGCATGGGCCTGATCAAGGACGTGGGCGAGGCGGGCAAGCGCCAGCACACGCCCAAGATCGCCTTCGTCGCGCCGCCCGTCGATCACGTGGTCAGCAGCGGCAAGCGCATCGCCGCCGCCGACATCGACCTGTGCGTGCGCGCGCTGAGCATGGGCAAGCTGCACCACGCCATGATGGGCACCTGCGCCGTGGCCATCGGCACCGCGGCCGCCATCCCGGGCACGCTGGTGAACGAGGCCGCCGGCGGCGGCCAGCGCCAGGCCGTGCGCTTCGGCCATCCCAGCGGCACGCTGCGCGTGGGCGCCGAGGCCGCCCACGAGGGCGGCCAGTGGGTGGTGCGCAAGGCCATCATGAGCCGCAGCGCCCGCGTGCTGATGGAAGGCGCGGTGCGCGTGCCTGCCGACAGCCTGCCGGCGTGAACCGGCGCACACGCGGGCTCGGGTAAACTCCGGGCTCTGCAGCATCTAGGAGCCTGCCATGTCCCTTTCCGGAAAGACCATCGCCGTCACGGGCGCCTTCGGCAGCCTCGGCACCGCCGTGGTGCAGGCGCTGCAGGACAGGGGTGCGCGCGTGGTCGCCATCGACGTGGCCGCCGCGCCGCGCGACCCGGCCTCGCTGGGCGCCGCCCACGTGCACGGCGGCGTCGACCTGGGTGAGGGCGATGCGGCGAAGGCCGCCTTCGACGCCATCGCCAGGGCCCACGGCACCCTGCACGGCCTGGTGAACATCGCCGGCGGCTTCGCCTGGGAGAAAGTGCAGGGTGGCGACCTCGCCACCTGGGACAAGCTCTACCAGATGAACCTGCGCACGGCCGTGGCCGCCACCCAGGCCGCGCTGCCGCACCTCCCGGACGGCGGCCGCATCGTCAACATCGGCGCCAACGGCGCGGTGAAGGCGGGCGCGGGCATGGGCGCCTACGCGGCCTCGAAGGCCGGCGTGATGCGCCTGACCGAGGCGCTGGCCGAAGAGCTCAAGGATCGCGGCATCACCGTCAACGCGCTGCTGCCCAGCATCATCGACACGCCGGCCAACCGCGCCGACATGCCCGACGCCGACTTCGGCCGCTGGGTGCCGCCGTCGCAGCTGGCGGCGGCCATCGCCTTCCTGCTCTCGGATGAGGCTGCGGCGATCACCGGCGCGCTCATCCCGGTCACCGGCCGGGTCTGAGCCCGCGCCGGCTCCACGCCGGCTTCACGTCGCTGCGCCAGACTGCGTGAAAGGCGTCCGCGCCGCGGACGCCAGCGCGTTCCCGTTCGGAACGGGGCAGGAGGGCAGGCGATGAAGTCGAACGCAAAGGTCGCGCCGTGGCTGGCGCTGTTGGCCGTGCTGGCCGCCGCGCCGACGCTGGCGCAGGACGCCGTCGTCTTCCAGGGCGTGCGCGTGTTCGACGGCATCGGCCCGGCGCTCAGCGAGCCCACCAACGTGCGCGTGCGCGGCAACCGCATCGAGGCCATCGGCCCGTCGGTGTCCACCGAGGGCGCCCGCGTCATCGACGGCCAGGGCCGCACCCTGATGCCCGGCCTGATCGATGCGCACGTGCACATGACCTTCAGCGCGCTCGACTACGCCACGCTGCAGTCGCCCGATCTCACGCCGGAACTCGCCGGGCGGGCCGCGGCGCAGGGCGCCGAGCAGATGCTGCTGCGCGGCTTCACCAGCGTGCGCGACATGGGCGGGCCGGTCTTCCCGCTCAAGGCCGCCATCGACGCCGGCAAGGTGAAGGGACCGCGCATCTGGCCTTCGGGCGCGCACCTGAGCCAGACCTCCGGCCACGGCGACCTGCGCGCGCCGCACGAAGGCCCGCGCCGCTTCACCGGCAAGCTCTCGCGCGCCGAGCAGCTGGGCGCCACCTGGATCGCCGACGGCCGCGACGACGTGCTCACCGCCACGCGCGAGAACCTGCGCTTCGGCGCCAGCCAGATCAAGCTCATGGCCGGCGGCGGCACCAGCTCGGACTACGACCCGCTCGACGTCACCCAGTACACGCTCGACGAAATGCGCGCCGCGGTCGAGGCCGCCGACGACTGGAACACCTACGTCACCGTGCACGCCTATACGCCCAAGTCGGTGCGCCGCGCCATCGAGGCCGGCGTGAAGTGCATCGAGCACGGCCAGCTGCTCGACGACGCCACGCTCGAACTGATGGCCGAGAAGGGCATCTGGCTCAGCCTGCAGATGCTGCAGGAAGACTCCGAGACCATGGCGCCCTCGCGCCGCGCCAAGCGCAAGCCGGTGATCGATGGCCAGCAGACCGTCTGGGCGCGCGCCAAGGCCGCCGGCGTGAAGCTGGCCTGGGGCACCGACTTCCTGTTCGACCTCGAAGTGAACAAGGAGCAGACGGCCTACCTGCTCCGGCTCACGCCCTGGTTCACGCCCGCGGAAATCCTGAAGCTGGCCACGCACGACAACGCCCAGCTGTTGGCGCTGTCGGGCCCGCGCACACCCTATCCCGGCGCGCTGGGCGTGGTGCGCGAGGGCGCGCTGGCCGACCTGATCCTGGTCGACGGCGATCCGCTGGCCAACCTGGAGCTGATCGCCGACCCTGCCCGCAACTTCGTCGTCATCATGAAGGACGGCGCCCTCGTCAAGGAGCCGGAATGAAAGCCACGCCACTGCTGCTTGCCCTTGCGCTCGCCGCGCCTGCCCACGCCGACGAGGGTGAATGGACGGGGCAGGTGACGCCCTACCTGTGGGGCTCGGCGCTGGGCGGCACGCTCACGCCCTTCACCGGCGCGCCGACCGTCAGCATCAACAAGTCCTTCAGCGAGGTGCTGGAGGACAGCGACGGTGCCTTCTTCATCTCAGGCTTCGCGCGCCGCGACCGACTGGTGCTGCTGGCCGACTTCAGTACGTCCTCTTCTTCCAAGGATGGCCGCGTGCCGCCGGGAATTCCGGCCGAGGGCAAGCTGGAACAAAGCTCGCTGACGCTGGCCGCGGGCTGGCGGGTGATGGACGAGGAGCGCTTCACGATCGACCTGCTGGCCGGCCTGCGCCGCTGGGACATCGATGCCCAGGTGGACGTGCCGCTCGTGGGCGTGTCGCGCTCGCCGGGCCTCAGGTTCACCGACCCGCTGGTGGCGGCGCGCGCGAACGTCGCGCTGTCGCCGAAGTGGTCGCTGCTGGGCTACGTCGATGCCGGCATTGGTGGCTCGGGCTCGGACGACACCACGCAGTGGCTCGCCACGCTCAACTACCAGCCCGGCGGGCGCTGGGTTTTCAGCGGCGGCCTGCGCGTGCTGAGCGTGGACTACCGCGACGGCGGCACGCGCCTGGACGTGCGCCTGGCCGGCCCTTTGCTGGGCGCGAGCTGGCGGTTCTAGCCAACGCGGCCCGGCCTCCCGGCGCGGGCGGCGCTTCCTGCTTGCGCCGCTAGCCGGCGTCGGCCGGCATCACGTGCGCTGGCCAGCAAGGCGTCAGCCCGCTGCTGGCCAGCGGATACGCGCAGGCCGCAAGGTGGGCGCTGCCATCGGCCGCGATGCGCACCCACGCGGCCTGGCGGAAGCGGCGCGCGAGCGTGTCCACCGGCTGGCCGTCGCCGCCGATCACCAGGAAACCCGGCTCGTTCCAGCTGCCGTCCTCGCTGCCGCCGTCGGAGGGCAGGCGCGGCAGGCCGAGCGCGTCGATGGCTTCGGCCAGCGCGGCATTCGCGGCTGCGTTCTCCTGCGCCGACTGCGTTTGCCCGAACGGGTTCTCGCCGGTGACCAGCCCGCCATGCGTGGCGCCGTGTCGCGCAAGCACCGCGGCCATGGCGGGATTGGGCTGGCCCAGGTGCAGGTCGATGCGCTGGCCCTGGTCGTAGACGCGGTAAACGGCGTCGGCGAAGGCAGCCATCATGGCGGGCGGGGGTGGGTAGGTGGGGTGCTGGTCCATGCGAAAAGCATAACCCTCTCCCCAACCCCTCTCCCGCTTGCGGGAGAGGGGCCGGGGAGAGGGCCCGCTTTTCGCTATCCTGCCCCCATGCACGCCCCTGCCTTCCTCCTCCGCACCACCCTCCGCCTCCTCCTCAAGCCCGTCCTCACCCCGCGCTTCAGTTACCCCTTCCAGCGCCGCTGGATGCAGGCCCTCTCCGCCATCGGCGTGTTCCCCCAGGGCGTTACCCGCGAAGACGAAACCCTGGCCGGCATCGCCTGCGAAACCTGGCGCGACCCGCGCGCGCCGGCCGTGCGCGAGGGCGCGGTGCTTTACCTGCACGGCGGTGGCTACACCACCGGCTCGCCGCGCACGCATCGCACGCTGGGGGCGTGGCTGGCGCGGCAGTGCGGCGTGCCGGTGCACGTGGCCGATTACCGCCTTGCCCCCGAGAACCCTTTTCCCGCCGCGCTGCACGATGCGCTGGTGGTTTACCGGGAGCTCGCCGCGCGCGGCCCGGTCGTGGTGGCGGGCGACTCCGCTGGCGGCGGCCTGGCGCTCACGCTGGCGCTGGAGCTGCGCGAGCAGAACCTGCCGGCGCCGGCGGCGCTCGTGCTGCTGGCCCCGCTGGGCGACCTGCGCGAAGAGACGGCGCTGGCACCGCCCAGGGGCGAGGCGATGCTGAACCCGACTTGGGCCCGCGCCAACCACCGTGCCTACGCCGGGCACGACCTCGCCAACCCCAAGGTCTCGCCGCTGCTGGCCGACCTGCGCGGCCTGCCGCCGACACTCGTGCAGTTCGGCAGCGACGACCTGCTGCGGCCGCAGTGCGAGGCGCTGGTGGAGAAACTGAAGGCGTCCGGTGTCGACGTGGCGCGCGACTTCAGCGAAGGCGTCTGGCATGTGTTCCAGCTGCATGCCGGGCAGCTGGCGGCGGCGGATGCAGCGGTGGCGCGCATCGGGTGGTTTGTGTCGTGTGTGCTCGACGGGGCGGGCCCTCTCCCCAACCCCTCTCCCGCAAGCGGGAGAGGGGCTCACGACGTCGTGATTCTGGGTGCCGGCATGTCCGGCCTCTGCGCCGCCATCCAGCTGCAGAAAGCCGGCCTGCACGACTTCGTGATGCTCGAGCAATCCGAAGGCCTCGGCGGCACCTGGTGGGACAACCGCTACCCGGGCGCGCAGGTGGACGTGCCGGCGCCGGCCTACAGTTTTACCTTCGCGCCCAACCCGCGCTGGCGCCAGCGCTTCGCCAACGCGCCCGAGATCCACGCCTACCAGCAGGCGCTGGCCGACAAGCACGGCCTCAGCGCGCGCCTGCGCCTGGGCACGCGCCTGACCGAAGCGCGCTTCGACGAAGCCACCGGCCTGTGGCACCTGCAGACGATTCGCGGCGACACGCTGGTGGCGCGCCACTTCATCTGCAGCACCGGCCCGCTGAGCCAGCCGCGCTGGCCCGACATCCCGGGCCTGGACCAGTTCCAGGGACTGAAACTCCACTCCGCGCGCTGGGACGCGAACGCGCCGCTCGCCGGCAAGCGCGTGGGCGTGATCGGCACCGGTTCGACCGCCGTGCAGCTGGTGCCGCCGATCGCGCGCGAGGCCGCCAGCCTGCACGTGTTCCAGCGCACGCCGAATTGGATACTGCCGCGCCTCGAGCGCCCCTACTTCTGGTTCGACGGCCTGCTCGCGCGCCTGCCGCCCTATGCCTGGGCCGTGCGCCACGGCTGGGTGTGGTTCCTCGAGCTCGGCCGCCGCGGCTTCCAGGACGGCACGCTGATGCGCCGCTTCATGCTCTGGTGGGCCGCGCGCCACCGCCGCGTGCAGCTGCCCGACCCGGCGCTGCGCGCGAAGCTCGAGCCGAGTTACCCGCTGGGCTGCAAGCGCATCATCTACTCCAGCGACTATTACCCCACGCTGCGGCAGCCGAACGTGCGGCTGGTGACCGAGGGCATCGAGCGCCTCACGCCCAACGGCATCCGCACGGCCGACGGCCAGGACATCGCGCTCGAGGCACTGGTCTGCGCCACCGGCTTCGACACCGTGCACCTGCTGCAGTCGCTGCAGGTGCGCGGCCGCGGCGGCCGCACCCTTGCCGAGGCCTGGCAGGACGGCCCCGAGGCCTTCCACGGCATCCACGTGGCCGGCTTCCCCAACCTCTACCTGATGCTGGGCCCGAACACCGCCACCGGCCACACCTCCACGCTGCTGTACATCGAGCCGGCGGTGAAGCACGCCATCGCCTGCATGCGTGCCGTGGCCCGGGGCGGCCACCAGGCCATCGAGGTGCGCGAAGACGTGATGCGCGAACACAACGCGGCGCTGCAGGCGCGCCTGGGCCGCTCGGTCTGGGCGCAGTGCCGCAGCTGGTACCGCATGGACGACGGCAAGGTGGTGGCGATCTTCCCGGGCTTCACCCGCGAGTACGTGCAGGGCCTGCGGCGGCTGGACTGGGGCACGTTCAAGTTCAGCGGCTGAGGAGCGCGCCCCACCCCCCGGATGCGCGACAATAGGCCCCTCCCCGCACCCAACCCGCCGCCATGACCACCCGCCTCACGATCACCCGCCCCGACGACTGGCACCTGCACCTGCGCGACGGCGAGATGCTGGCGCGCGTGCTGCCCGACACCGCGCGCCGCTTCGCCCGCGCCATCGTCATGCCCAACCTGGTGCCGCCGGTGGTGAACGCGGCGCTGGCCGGTGCCTACCGCGGGCGCATCCTGGCCGCGCTGCCCAAGGGCCTGGCCTTCGAGCCGCTGATGACGCTCTACCTCACCGAGCGCACCAGCCCGGCCGACATCGCCGAGGCCCAGGCCAGCGGCTACGTGCACGCGGTGAAGTGGTACCCGGCCGGCGCCACCACCAACTCCGATTCCGGCGTGAAGCACATCGACAACTGCCACGCCGCGCTCGCCGCCATGGAGCAGCACGACCTGCCGCTGCTGGTGCACGGCGAAGTGACCGACGCGCACGTGGACGTGTTCGACCGCGAGGCCGTTTTCATCGAAACCCTGCTGCGCCCGCTGGTGCAGCGCTATCCGAAGCTGCGCATCGTGCTCGAGCACATCACCACGCGGCAGGCCGCCGAGTTCGTCGCGGCGGCGCCGGCCAACGTGGCGGCCACCATCACGCCGCACCACCTGCTGATGAACCGCAACGCCATCTTCCAGGGCGGCATCCGCCCGCACCACTACTGCCTGCCCGTGCTCAAGCGCGAGGAGCACCGCCTGGCCCTGGTGGCCGCCGCCACCAGCGGCAGCCCCAAGTTCTTCCTGGGCACCGACAGCGCCCCGCACACCCGCGGCGCCAAGGAGTCGAGCTGCGGCTGCGCCGGCATGTACAGCGCGCACGGCGCCATCGAGCTCTATGCCGAGGTGTTCGAGCAGCAGAACGCGCTGGACAAGCTCGAAGGTTTCGCCAGCTTCCACGGCCCGGATTTCTACCGCCTGCCGCGCAACACCGACACGATCACCCTGGTGCGTGAGCCCTGGGTGATTCCGGCCGAGCTGGGCGAGGGCGCCACTGCCCTGGTGCCCCTGCGCGCCGGCACCGAGCTGGCCTGGCGGGTGGACGGCCTGGCGGGCTGAGGCCCGTCTTCACCTGGCAACGGCGCCGGGCGGCGCATCGTAAAGCCATGAACAAGCTCATCGGCGCCCTCGTTTTCTACGCGCGCTTCGCCCTGCCGTTCTCGCGCATCGGCTTCCGCCGCCGCGTGCGCGCGCCGCTGGCCGCCGACTTCCGCGGCCAGCGCTGGGTGGTGACGGGTGCCACCGGCGGCATCGGCCGCGCCATCGCCCTGGGCGCCGCCGCGCGCGGCGCCACCGTGCTGGCCCTGGCCCGCGACAAGGCCAAGCTCTACGCCCTGGCCCGCGACGCGCAGGGCCCGGGCCGTATCGAAGCCGTGCAGGTGGATCTTTCCCTGATGCGCGACCTGCGCCGCGCCGCCGGCGGGATCGCCGCGCAGGGCCGCGTGGACGTGCTGGTGCACAACGTCGGCGTGATGCTGCACGAGTACGCGCGCACCGACGAAGGCGTCGAGCGCAGCTTCGCCACCAACCTGCTGGGCCACTGGGTGCTGGACGCCGCGCTGCGCGAGGCCGGCGCGCTCGACGGCCGCAGCGCGATCATTTCGATGAGCTCGGGCGGCATGTATGGCGCCGCGCTGGCGCTGGAGCAGCTCGAAGCCGGCGACGCCGCGACGCACGACGGCTTCCTGGCCTACGCCCAGCACAAGCGCGCCCAGGTGGAGCTCACGAAATACTGGAACTCACTGGGCCCGGAGGCGCCCAAGGCCTGGGTGATGCACCCGGGCTGGGTGGACACCGACGGCGTGCGCAGCTCGCTGCCGGGTTTCCGCAAGGTGTTTGGGCGGGTGCTGCGCAATGCCGACGAGGGCGCCGACACCGCGCTGTGGCTCGCCGCCGTGCGGCCGCCGGTGGGCGAGGGCATCTGGCTCGACCGCCAGCGCGACGCCGAGCACGCCTTCGGCTTCACGCGCGAAGGCGCCGGCGCCGAGGCCCTGGCCGACTGGCTGGCAGGGCGCGCCACCCGGGCCTGAGCCCCGCTTGTCGCCGGCCCCGGGGCTTCCTATGCTCGGTGGCAGCGTTCCCCGGAGCAGGCCATGACTGCCTTCGATGCCCTGGTCGCCCGCGCCGTCCTGGCGCCCTCGAGCCACAACACCCAGCCGTGGATCTTCCGCGCGGGCGAGGGCCACGTGGACCTGTTCGCCGACCGCACGCGCGCCCTGCCGGTGAACGACCCCGACGACCGCGAACTGCTGATCAGCTGCGGCGCCGCCCTGTTCACCCTGCAGGTGGCGGCCGCCGCGGCCGGCCTGCACGCCGGCGTGCTGGCCTGGCCCGACGCGAACGATCCCGACTGGCTGGCGCGCGTGGCGCTGGGCGAGGGCCATGCCGACGCCGCGCTGGCCGCGCTTTCGCCCGCCATCGAGGCCCGTCGCACCTGGCGCAAGGTGTTCGCGCCGCGGCCGGTGGAGCCCGCGCTGGGCGAGAAGCTGCAAATGGCCGCCACGGCGCAGGGCGCCACGCTGGCGCTGCTGGAAGACGAGGCGCGCCGCCACGCGCTGGCCGACCTGGTGGCGCGCGGCGACCACCTGCAGTGGGAAACGCCCTCGTGGCGACGCGAACTGGCGATGTGGATGCACCCGCGGCGCGATCGCGACGGCCTGGTGGTGCCCGGCGCCGCCGCTGCGGTGACGCGCGCCGTGGTGCGCAGCTTCGACATGGGCGACGGCGTGGGCGCCAAGGACCGGCAGCTGGCCGAGGGCTCGCCGCTGCTGGCCGTGCTCGGCACGCCGGGCGACACGCCGGCCGACTGGCTGCGCGCCGGCCAGGCCCTGCAGCACGCACTGCTGGTGGGCGTGGCGAATGGCCTGCAGGCCTCCTACCTCAACCAGCCGGTGGAAACGCCCGAGCTGCGCGGGCGCGTGCAGGCGCTGGCGCCCGAGGCCGGCGTGCCGCAGCTGGTGCTGCGCTGGGGCCACGCCGAGGGCGAGCTGCCGGCGACGCCGCGCCGGCAGCCCTGAGCGGGCTCAGCCCGCCGCGCGCGCCGCGATCTGCTGCTTCACGAACGCCGCGTAGGCGTCCATGTACTTGCGCAGGAACTTCTCGGTGTCGGGATTGGACACGTTGCCCTGGTCGTCGATCAGGTCGGGCTTGAACTGCAGATAGCCCTCCATGCCGTTGAACAGCGCCACGTTGCTGAAGCACAGCACGCTGCGCAGGTGCGCCTGCGCCAGCGCGGTGCCGATGGCGCCCGGCGAGGTGCCGATGATGCCGGCCGGCTTGCCGGTGAGGCTGTTGGTGCCCCAGGGGCGGCTGGCCCAGTCGAGCGCGTTCTTCAGGCCGCCCGGGATGGAGCGGTTGTACTCAGGCGTGACGAACAGCAGCGCATCCACGCCCTCGATCGATTCCTTGAACTTGCGCGCCACCGCCGGATAGTCGGCGTCGTAGTCGTAGCTGTAGAGCGGCAGCTCGGCGATGGGGATCTCGCGCAGCTGCAGCGAGTCCGGCGCCAGCTTCGCCAGCGCGGTGGCCAGCTTGCGGTTGATGGAGGCCTTGGCGAGGCTGCCGACGAGGTAGCCGACGGTGTGAGTCATGGGCGCGTCCTTTTGCTTTGAGGGGGAGGCCACTAGTTTTTGGCGGGGGCGGTTAGAGAGGCGTGAACCCTGGGAAATATTCCCGGCATGGCCCCAGGGCAGACGGACTCCGTGGTGTTGTAGAGTCCGGCCATGATCATCTACAGCAGAACGCGGGCGGATTTCCTCCGGGATGCGGATGGGTTCATCGAGGAGCGAATAGCGGACGCGTACCTGAAGTCGACCGGACGGTACGCGCCGGACGGTGAGCAGCGCGCTTGGAAAGAGTCCCTGGGCGAGATGGCAAAGGTTCTGCGCGCCCCAGGGCTGCCGGATGATATGGGCGTAGGCATCGAGTACCAGATCCCGCAGAGCGCCAAGCGCATCGACATGCTGCTGACCGGGCGCGACGTGGATGACGCGCCCCACCTGGTGATCGTCGAGCTCAAGCAGTGGTCCACCTCGCGGGTGAGCGACAAGGACGGCATCGTCATTGCGCAACGAGGTGGTGCCTTCGAGCGCGAGGGGCCGCACCCGTGCTATCAGGCGTGGTCGTACGCGGCGCTTCTCAATGGCTTCAACGAGGCCATCTACGAGGGCGATATCCGGCTCCGGCCCTGTGCCTACCTGCACAACTATCGGCGCGACGGCGTCATCGACGACCCCCGCTATGCTGACTACCTGGCCAAGGCGCCGTTGTTCCTGCGCGGCGAGGACGAGCAGGAGAAGCTGCGGGCGTTCATTCGAAAGCACATCGCCAAAGGCGACAAGGCCTCGCTGCTGCATGAGATCGAGAACGGCCGGGTTCGGCCGTCGAAGCAGTTGGCGGATGCCGTGGCGGGCATGCTCGCCGACCAGCCGGAATTCGTGCTGGTGGACGAGCAGAAGGTGGCCTACGAAACCGTGCTCTCGCTGACCGACGAGGCCGCCACCGGGCGCAAGCAGGTGGTGATCATCGAGGGCGGCCCGGGCACCGGAAAGTCGGTGGTGGCGGTGAATCTTCTTGGCGAGCTGACGCGTCGGAGAAAACTGGCCAAGTATGTATCCAAGAATGCGGCGCCGCGCACGGTGTACGCGGAGAAGCTGCGCGGCAAGCGGCGGCGGACCGAGGTTAGCGCGCTCTTCGGAGGCTCGGGAACCTTCATCGAGACGCCCGCCAATGCCTTCGACGTGCTGGTGGTGGACGAAGCACATCGCCTCAACGAGAAGTCTGGCATGTACGGCAACCTGGGCGAGCACCAGGTCAAAGAGATCATCCAGGCCGCGCGCTGCAGTGCCTTCTTCGTCGACGACGCGCAGCGCGTGACGCTGGCTGACGTCGGCCACAGCGGCGAGATCGAGCGCTGGGCGATGGCCCTGGGTGCCGACATCACCCGACTGGAATTGCCGTCGCAGTTCCGCTGCGCGGGATCCGATGGCTACCTTGCTTGGCTTGATGGCCTGCTGGGCATTCGGGAGACCGCCAACGATGATTTCGACCACGGCGCTTTCGAGTTCGAAGTGCTCGATTCCGCCACCGAACTGCACGAGAGAATCACCGCACTTAATCAACCGGCCAATCGGGCTCGCGTGGTGGCGGGTTACTGCTGGGACTGGAAGAGCAAGAAGAACCCCGAGGCCTGGGACATTGAAATCCCAGAACAGGGGTATCGCAGGCAGTGGAACCTGGGCAGCGACGGTAGCCTATGGATCATCGCGCCCGAGTCGGTGGAGCAGGTAGGCTGCATCCACACGTGCCAGGGCCTCGAGGTGGACTACGTCGGTGTGATCATCGGCCCCGACTTGATAGCCCGTGACGGGCGGCTGGTCGCTCGACCTGAGGGGCGGTCGACGATGGATCGATCCATCCGGGGCTGGAAGACTGCCGCTAAGGTCGATCCGACCTCGCTCGGCAAGGTGGACCAGATCATCCGCAACACTTATCGCACGTTGATGACGCGAGGAATGAAGGGTTGCCTGGTGACATCGGGTGATGCGGAAACGCGTGAATTCCTGCGGGATCGGCTCAGACCACCAGTGCATCCCAAGCCTTAGGGAGATCTCGCTGCCCGAGGCGGGCAAGAACACGGGCCTGATGTGCCCTCAATCCCGGGGCCAGCAGCTGTTACGTATCATCTTGATTGGCGAGTCTTTTGCTCAGGGTGTGCGATGCAATCCCGGCGAATCTAGTCCCAAAGAATCTCCTCGGGATCTCTGGAGCTGACCTGTTCCTCGTAACCTTGGTCTACAAAGTCGAGGAAATTCTCCAAAGAAGCGTAGCCACCCGTGAGTTGCATGCGAGTTGCTTCTTCAGCGAGCTGGCGTCCGTTGATTAGGATCAGAGGATATTGGTCTTCGTAGACTTCCTTCTGGACCGAGGGGGAGAAGAAGGAGGTAGTGACATACGCCCCAAGCCATCCTCGGCGCAGGCGAGCTACCGTTCTAGCCAGGTGGTTTCCGCCGGTAGGTGCATCGATTCGCTCGCATTTGGCTTGGCCAAGGACAACCAGCTTGGTTCGAGCAAATCCATCGCCAACATCGAGGCGGCCCACGAAGTCCAACCCACCGTCGCTGGTGCCACGCGTAAGCCAGCCGCGCTGGTAGTTGCCACCGGACCCACGCACTGTTGACTCACAAACCATGCTGGCGAGAGCTTCGAATCGCGACTTCCGGCCGTCGTAGTAGTTGTAGATCGTTTCGAGCGCCTTGCGCTCGTTGGTATTTGATCCCGGTAGTTGGTCGGATTTGGGCGCAATCTGGTACCGGACCACCCGACGGCGGAGTCTCTCGATTACCGGCTTGCCGTAGCGAATCCAGCTTAACCAGGCACTTGGTGCAGCGGCGTTGGCCAGGATGGCGGGAAGATTTCGATCCCTGCGGTCTTTTAGCCAAATGGCAGCTACGCCTTCATCTTCTTCGGTGAGAGTCAGTAGCGCTATTTCGAACAGGTAGTTCGTGAAGAATCCGCCGTTGCGCTGGGCGTACTGAGTGACTCGTTGAACCCCTGTCAGGATGCCGAGACCACAGAACTCCTTGTAGCCCTTCTTGCTAGATCGGAAGATCAGAAGTGGCGCCGCCTTCTGCCGCATCTCTGGGTCAGGAGATGCATGCAGCTCGAACTGCGCGAGAAGGCTCGAGTTGCCCGGGGCTCTCGAAGGATCAGCGCCCGGTGTTCGATTGTCGCCGTAGTACCTGGCATAGCCTCGGTCGGGCTCGATCTCATCGTGCCACGGGTTCTCGAACGAGCCCCGCTTGTTATAGCTACTGGAGAGGAAGAAGGCGGCGACACGATCACCGTCGGGTGCGCGTGTTCGTGCAGGCGCGGCGATGCCCCTTTCCATCTGGATCTGGGGCATGCCTTCCGTCCGCATGATGAAGTGGAAGTTTGGCAGGCCATCAACGTGGCTAGGCTTCGCGTCAGCCGGCTTGGCGTAGCGATAAAACTCGCCGATACGAAAACGCATGGCGGCCCCTTGATGTGTTGTGCCTAGGCAGCTTACGCAAGGTTCTGGTCGTTTCAATAGCACGCACACGTGGCAATCCCCATGGGTGCTGTGCGAAAGATTCAGCTCTACGGGCGTTGAAGATGGGGCACAAAAAACCCGCCAATCGGCGGGTCTGATGATGGTGGCTATGGGTGGACTCGAACCACCGACCCCAGCATTATGAGTGCTGTGCTCTAACCGGCTGAGCTACATAGCCACGGGGCGCTATCCGTTGCGGATAGGGCCGCGTATTGTCCGGGCCCCACCTTCCTGTGTCAATCCGGCCCCGCCAGGGGCGCCGCGCCGCGCTTGTGGCGCCTTCCGCGGCTGTGGCAGTCTGGCCCCAGTAGATCTTTGGAGTACCGTCCCGTGGTCGATCCGGACGGCTATCGCCCCAACGTGGGCATCGTGCTCATGCACGACGACGGGCGCCTGTTCTGGGCCCGGCGGGTGAATCGCGACGGCTGGCAGTTCCCGCAGGGCGGGATGAACACCGACGAGACGCCGCTCGAGGCCATGTACCGCGAGCTGCACGAGGAGGTGGGCCTGGGCCCCGGCCAGGTGGAGGTGCTGGGCTCGACGCCCGGCTGGCTCCGCTACCGGCTGCCCCAGCGCTGCATCCGCCGCGGCAACCGGCCGGTTTGCATCGGCCAGAAACAGGTGTGGTTCCTGCTGCGGCTCACCGGCCGCGAGGACGACGTGCGCCTGGACCTGACCGAGAAGCCCGAGTTCGACTCCTGGCGCTGGGTGGATTTCTGGTACCCGGCCCAGCACGTGGTCAGCTTCAAGCGCGAGGTCTATGCCCGGGCGCTGGAGCACCTGGCGCCGCATGCGCGGGCCGTGGCGGGGGAGGGGGCGGTGCCGGCGTCGACTTTGCCGGGGCCGAGGGTGGCCCAGGCCGGGGCTCGGGGGCGTCGGGGCTGAGGGGCCTCCCAAGAGAGCTAAAGATTCGCGCCTGAAGGCGCTCCTACAGGGGGGCGGGCGGGGTCTTGCAAAAGCAGTTGACAATGATTCGCATTCGGCGTCAAATGGGAACCGTTCCCAACCAGGACGGCTGCCATGTACGTCTGCCTCTGCCACGGTGTCACCGATAGCGATATCCGCCGCGCGGCCGAGGCCGGGTGCGGGTCGTTGGCTGAGCTGACGATGCGGACGGGGCTGGGTAGCGGCTGCGGAACGTGTGGGGAGATGGCGTCCGAGATCCTGGCCGAGGCCAGTGCGCCCAAGCCTTTCCCGCTGCCTGTGTTTGCGGTGGCGGCGTAAGTATTCGCGCCTGAAGGCGCTCCTACAGGGGGCGGTTCGGCAGGGGCGCGACTCAAGAAAGAGAACGAAAGCGATTCCCGTTACGGCATGGGCCGTCGCGGGGCGTTAGGCTGTGGGTTCACCCACGGAAGCGGAGGCCAGCCCATGAAAGGCGACGCCAAGGTCATCGAGCACCTCAACAAGGCGCTCTACAACGAACTCATCGCCATCAACCAGTATTTCCTGCACGCCCGCATGTTCAACAACTGGGGCCTGAAGGAGCTGGGCGAGCACGAATACAAGGAATCGATCGACGAGATGAAGCATGCCGACATGCTCATCGAGCGCATCCTGTTCCTCGACGGCCTGCCGAACCTGCAGAACCTCGGCAAGCTGCGTATCGGCCAGACCCCGAAGGAATGCCTGGAGTGCGACCTGCAGCTCGAGCACCAGGCGGTGCCCGACCTGCGCGCCGGCATCGTGCACTGCGAGCAGGTGGGCGACTACGTCTCGCGCAAGATCCTGCTCGACATCCTCGAGTCGGAGGAGGAGCACATCGACTGGCTCGAGACGCAGCTGTCGCTGTTCGAGCGCGTCGGCGAGCAGAACTACCTGCAGTCGAAGATGGGGTCCTGAGCCCGATTGGTTTCACCAGAAACTGTGCGCTGCGTCGCAACATGACATTCACGTGACCGGCGCCGTAGCGTTGCCCGGCTCCCCCGCCACTTTGGCGGGGGTCATCACGGGGAGTTACCAACGCATGAAGTCCACGTTCCGCACCACCCTGCTGGCGGCGGCTACGCTTGCCGCCCTGGGTTCCGCGTCCGCCGCCCTTGCCGGCGGTCGCCCTGATCTCGTCGCCCACGGCCTGGCCAATGGCAAGCCGTTCCAGCGCGACCAGGTCATCGTCCAGTTCCGCGCCGACGCCACCGAGGGCGACAAGGCCCGCGTGATGGGCCGCGTCAACGGCAACCGCGCCGACGTGCTCGCCCGCGGCCGCGGCCGCTCCGGCGACGTCGAGCTGCTCAACGCCCGCGGCCATGGCGACATCGTCGAGCTGCTGGCCGAGCTCTATGCCGACGACGCCGTCGAGTTCGCCGAGCCGAACTGGATCGTGCAGCACGCCGCTACGTCCAACGACACCTACTACACCAACGGCAGCCTCTGGGGCATGTACGGCAACGCCTCCAGCCCGGCCAACCAGTTCGGCAGCCAGGCCGCCGAAGTCTGGGCCAAGACCGGCGGCACCAACTGCTCGAACGTGGTCATCGGCATCATCGACGAAGGCTACATGTACGACCACGTCGACCTGGCCGCCAATGCGTTCAAGAACCCGGGCGAGATCGCCGGCAACGGCATCGACGACGACGGCAATGGCTACGTGGACGACGTCTACGGCTGGGACTTCGACGGCAACAACAACACCGTCTTCGACGGCACCGGCGACGACCACGGCACGCACGTGGCCGGCACCATCGGCGCGGTCGGCGGCAACGGCACCGGCGTGGCCGGCGTGTGCTGGTCGGTGAAGATGATGGGCGCCAAGTTCCTGGGCAGCCGCGGCGGCACCACCGCCAACGCCATCAAGGCGGTGGACTACTTCACCGATCTCAAGCAGCGCCACGGCCTGAATCTGGTCGCCACCAACAACAGCTGGGGCGGCGGCGGTTACTCGCAGGCGCTGAAGGATGCCATCGACCGCGCCGACGCGGCCGGCATCCTGTTCATCGCGGCGGCCGGCAACAGCGGCACCAACAACGACGCCAGCCCGTCCTACCCGAGCGGCTACGCCAGCAACAACGTCATCGCCGTCGCGGCCCTGACCAGCACCGGCGCGCTCGCCAGCTACTCGCAGTACGGCGCCACCACCGTGGACATCGCCGCGCCGGGTTCGGGCGTGTGGTCCACCGTGCCGGTGGCCAGCGGCAAGGGCCGCACGGCCACGGTCGGCTCGGGCTACGCCAGCTACAACGGCACCTCGATGGCCACCCCGCACGTCACCGGTGCGGCGGCGCTGTACGCGGCCCGCAACCCCGGGGCGTCGGCGGCGCAGATCAAGGCGGCCATCCTCAACAACGCCACGCCCACGCCGTCGGTGCAGGGCAAGGTGCTGACGAACGGCCGGTTGAACGTCGAGACGTTCTGAGTTTCCGTCGGTTGCGGTAAAGACGAAGGCCCGGCAGTGATGCCGGGCCTTCTGTTTGAGGCCTGGGGTCGGAGGTAATTTCGCGAAGCGAAATTACCTCCGACCCCTTTGCCTTTCAGCGCAGCAGGGTCTGGAGGGCCTGCTGCGCGCGCCGGAACTCGCTTTCCAGCACCGCCACGGCCACCGCGGGGCGCGGCAGCACGCCCTGGCGGGCGCCGAGCTCGATGCGCTTGGCGGCGGCCGACAGGGCCATGGCGCCGAGGTTGGCGCTGGCCGACTTGAGCGTGTGCGCCGGCGTCACCATCGCGCCCATGTCGCCGGCCGAGGCGGCGTTCTCGAGCGCGTGCACGTGCTTGGGCGCGTCCTCGAGGAACAGCTTCACCAGGGTCAGGTATTCATTGCCCATCACCGCCTTGAGCTCGTCCACCACGTCGTAGGACAGCACCGGCGGGGGCGGCGGCAGGCCGTCGGCGCGCAGTTCGGCCGACATCGGCTCGGGCGCGGCGGGGCGGGGCGCAACCGGCGCGGCGGCCGCCGGGCGAACCGGCGCGGCCGGTGCCGCACCCGGGCGTGGCGGGAAGGACGAGGCCGGGCGTGGGATCGACGGGGCGGCGGGGCGCACCGGCGCTGCAGCCGCAGGCGTAGCATTGCTCGGCGGGACGTATGGCTGAGGCGCCGGCGCACGCGGGGCTTCCGGTGCCGGCTGGGGCGCAGCCGCCGGGGCCGCCGGCACCGGCCGGTGCTGCAGCCAGCGCGCAAGCGTGGCTTCCAGCAGACGGCGATCCACCGGCTTGGAAAGGTAGTCGTCCATGCCCGCGTCCAGGCACTTCTGGCGGTCGCCGGCCATGGCGTTGGCGGTCATGGCGATCACCGGCAGCCGCGGGAGGTTGTTGGCCAGTTCGTGCTGGCGCCACTCGCTGGTGGCGGTGTAGCCGTCCTTCACCGGCATCTGGCAGTCCATCAGCACTACGTCCAGGTCGCCCTGGTGCATGCGATCGAGCGCCTTGTCGCCGTTCTCGGCGGTTTCGCAGGTCAGGCCCAGCAGGCCGACCAGGCGCTGGGCCACCATCAGGTTCACCGGGTTGTCTTCCACCAGCAGCACGCGGCCGCGCAGGCGGCCCTTCTGCGGCTCCTCGGCGGTGCTGCCGTCGGTGGCCACCAGCACGCGCTCGGGCAGCGGCTCGGGCTCGTCCGGTTCGTGCGCGACGGCGCCCGTGCCGGCGGCCAGGAAACCGGTGAGGGCATTGCGCAGCTCGGTGCCGCCGATGGCGCGCGGCAGCAGCACGTGCGGGCCCTGGGCCAGCTCGGCGGGGACGGCTTCCTCGCCGTGCAGGTAGGCCACGCGCAAATCCTCCAGTTCCGGGCTGCGGCGCACGTTGCGGTGCAGGGCGATGGCGGTGCTGCGCACGCTGCTCAGGTCCACCAGCAGCAGGTCGAAGCTCCAGTTGGCGCCGCGCTGCAGGGCGGTGCGCAGCTTGGTCAGCGCGTCCTGGGTGGTTTCGGTCTGGGTGAGGTTGGCGCCCCAGCCCGGCGCGGCCTGGCCGATGCGCTGGCGCAGCGCCGCGTCGGTGCTCAGCAGCAGCACGCGTGCGCCGTTGAGGTCGGTGCGCTGGCCCTGGATGTCGCCGGCGGCCTTGAGCAGCGGAACCTCGAACCAGAAGGTGCTGCCGCGGCCCGGCTCCGACTCCACGCCGATGCTGCCGCCCATCAGGTCCACGATGCGCTTGCAGATCACCAGGCCCAGGCCGGTGCCGCCGTACAGGCGCGTGGTGCTGGCGTCGGCCTGGCTGAAGGCGCGGAACAGGCGCGCGTCCTTGGCGATGCCGATGCCGGTGTCGGTCACCTCGAAGCGCAGCTCGTGCTGGCTGCGGCTCTCGCCGCGGCGGCTGACCGAAAGCGTCACCGAGCCGCGCTCGGTGAACTTCACGGCGTTGCTCAGCAGGTTGGTCAGCACCTGGCGCAGGCGCACCGGGTCGCCGCGCACGGCCAGGCGCACGGCCGGGTCCACCTGCAGGTGCAGGCGCAGGCCCTTGGATTCGGCCGGCTTCTCCATCAGGCGGATGACCGAGTCGAGCAGCTCGCGCAGGTTGAAGCTGGTGGTCTCGAGCGTGACCTTGTTCGCCTCGAGCTTGGAGTAGTCGAGGATGTCGTCGACGATGCGCTGCATCTGCCGCGCCGAGGTGTAGGCGGTGCGCACGATGTCCTGCTGGTCGGGCTGCAGGCGGCTGCTCATCAGCAGGTCGAGCATGGGAATGATGCCGTTGAGCGGCGTGCGGATCTCGTGGCTCATCGTGGCCAGGAACTCGCCCTTGGCCATCATCGCCGACTCGGCCGCCTGCTTGGCCTCGGTCAGTTCGCGCTCGAGCCGGCGGTGCAGGGCCAGCTCTTCCTGCAGCGCATTCACCTCGCGGGTCTGCTCGCCGCTGGTCTGGGCGGCCTGTGCCAGCGCGCGGTTGCGCAGGTGGAAGGCGCGCCAGAAGCCGGCCGCGCCGGCGAAGGCCAGCAGGGCCGTGGCCAGGGCCAGGGTCTGCCAGAGCCAGTTGTCGCTGAAGTGGCCCATGGCGGCCGAGATGGCCGCGCCGGCCGCGCCGGCCAGCGCCACCCAGCGAACGATCAGGGCATCGTTGGGATTGGGCGCCATCTCAGAGCACCGCCTGCTGGAAGTCGAAGTCGATCTCGCGGTTGGCCTGCTGCACCAGGTTGCCCTGGATGAAGTCGATGCCGCTCATCCACAGCGTGGCGGCGGCCTGCGCGTCCTCGACGCCGTGGCCGATCACCTCCAGGCCGCGGCGGTGGGCGCGGTCGATCAGCACCTTCAGCTCGTCGCGCATGTTGGGCGAGAGCGCGGTGGAGGTGTACTTGCGCGCCAGCTTCACGAAGCCCAGCGGCAGGTCCTCGAACAGGCGCTCGGTGTCGGGGCTGGCCTCGAACTGGCTCAGGCAGAACTGCAGGCCGTCGGCCACCATCGCGTCGCAGAACGGGCGGATGGTGCCGGCGTGGATGCCGGCGTCCTCCATGCGCATCTCGATCACCAGCGAGGTGCCGGGCACGTCGTGCGCGGCCAGCTCGGCCTTGAGCCAGGTGGCCTGGGTGGGCTCGGCCAGCGTCAGCGCCGACTGGGTGACGAACAGGCGCAGCGGCCTGCCTTCGGCGCGGCGGTCGCGAAGGATCGCCAGCGAGGCCTGCACCACCCAGCGGTCGATGTCGACGATGAAGTCGCCGCGTTCGGCCAGCGGCACCACTTCGGCCGCCGGCAGCAGCTTGCCGTGCGCGTCGCGCAGGCGCAGCAGCACCTGGAACTGCGACTCGTCGCCGCCGGCCACGGCCACCACCGGCTGGAACAGCAGCTCGAGGCTGTTGCGGGCGATGGCCTCGCGGATCTCGTTCACCAGCGCCGCCTCGCGCGCCGCCTCGGTGGGCTGGGCCGGCTGGTAGCGCTTGACGCCCTTGTCGGTGGTGCGCGCCTCGCGCGCCATGCGCTCGGCCACGTCCAGCATTTCGGCGTCGTCGGTGAAGCGGTGGCGCAGCGCGCACACGCCCACCGAGGCGCGCAGGCGCAGCGGCCGGCCCTGCACGTTGAACGGGTGCTGCACCAGCGTCGCGCGCAGCTGCGCGGCGAAGGCCTCGAGCCCGGCGTCGTCGGCCGACCCGTCGAACACCACGAAGCTGCCGTCGCCGAAGCGCGTGGCCGGGCGCTGGCCGGCCTGCTCGCCCACCAGCTTGCCGACCACGGCCAGCAGCTGCTCGAGCACGGTCAGGCCCAGGCGGTCGCGCAGCAGGTTCACGCTCTCCACTTCAAGGAACAGCACGCCGCCGCGGCTGTGCTCGCCGGCCGAGGCCAGCGTCGACGCCAGTTGTTCACGCAGCTCGGTGCGGTGCAGCAGGCCGGTTTCCGGATGGCGGCCGTTGCCGCGCTTCTGCTGCTGGCGGGCCTGCAGCGCGCGATGGCGGCTGACGCGGTTCTGCACCGCGGCGATCAGGTGCTTGGGCCGCACCGGCTTGGAGATGAAGTCGTCGCCGCCGGCCTGGATGGCGTCGAACTGTCGGTCGGCGTCGGACTCGCCCGACAGGAACACGATGGGCGTGTGCAGGAAGGGGTCCTGGTCGCGGATCAGCACGGTCAGCTCGATGCCGTTGGCATGGGGCATGTGCAGGTCCATCAGGATCAGGTCGGGATTGAAGCGGTGCAGGGCCTCGAGCACGTCCAGCGGGTCGAGCACCACTTCGGTCTGCATGCCGGCGTTGCGCAGGATGCCTTCGGCGAACAGCGCCTGGTTGCGGTCGTCCTCGACGATCAGCACGCGGTAGGGGTCGCCGCCGCCCGGGCTGAGCAGCAGCGCCAGGCGCCGCAGCACCTCGCTGGCGTTGGGTTCGACCAGCAGCAGGTCGACGCCGGCGCGCTGGGCGTTCAGGCGCAGGCTGATGTCGTCGGCGGCGCTCAGCGCCACCAGCTGCACGGGTTGGGTGCTGCGCTCGCGCGCGGCGCGCACGGTGGCGCCCAGGGCGTCGAGCTGGCCGCTGAAGCCGGCGTCCACCAGCACCAGGCGCGCGGGCAGGGCACCGAGCAGTTCCTCGACCTCATCCGGCGTTTCCAGCAACTCGACTTCGTAGCCGGCGGCTTCCATGCGCTGGTCGAGTTCGAGCGAGAGCGGGCCGTGTTCGGTCAGGTGGTAGACGCGCGTGCCCTTGATGACTTCGGGCGCGGCTTCCGGCGGGGCGGGGGCGGGCGTCGGTGCGCGCGTGGCCGGGCTGGCCGGGCCCGGTGTGCCGGCCGCGGGTGCGGGTGCGGGTGCGGGTGCCGGGGCCGGGGCCGGGGCCGGAGCCGGGGCCGCGGGCTTGGGTGCCGACGGCGCGGGCTTGGGTTTGGGTGGCTCGGCGGCCGGCGCGGGCGGCGGCGGCTCGGCCACCGCGGTGGCGGTTGCGGTGGGCGCGTCTTGGCCCCAGCGGCGCCAGTAATTGGCCGGAGGCGTTTCGGCGCGGCCGCTCTGGCGCACCGCGCGCACGGGCGCCAGGTCGGGCGTGGGCTCGGCCAGCTGCGGCACGGCCTGGCCGATGTCCTCGAGCAGGTGCCACAGGCGCTGGCCGGTTTCCGGCTCCGGCAGGCTCTGCCGCTGCAGGGTTTCATCGAGCAGCGCGTGCAGGTGCTCGAAGTGGCCGGCGGCCTCGTCCAGCCCGTGCCGCCGGCAGGCACCGCCCAGGTTCAGGGCGTCTTCGTGCAGCAGCGCCAGGCCGTTGATGTCCCAGCCGTCCTGCAGGAAGCGGTGCAGGCGACGGCCGATCTTTTCCACCTGCCGCGGCAGGTGGCGAAGGAAGGCAGGTCGGTGTTCGGCGAGTCGGAGCTCGTCGTGCGGATTCATCGGGTGGCCCCTGTTTGGCCCTCGATTATGCCCCCGGTGCGGCGCCACACCCAGCGGGCCAGCCAGAACACGAGCAGTGCACCGGTCCCGAGCACGCCCAGCAAAAGCGCCAGCGCCACCCAGGGATAAACGAACACCAGCCCAAGGGCGGCCAGCGCCACGGTGTCTTCACTCGCCGACGCGGCCCAGTTCGACAGCGGCTCGGGCGAGGCGTTGATCACCGCCCGCGTGCCGGCCTTGAGCGCGTGTGTGCCCAGCGCCGCGCCGCCGCCGGCCACCAGCCAGCCGGTCGAGAGCTGGCCGTCGTCCGACAGCGCGGCCGCGGCCAGGAAGGCGCCCGCCGGTACCCGCGCCAGGGTCTGCAGCAGGTCCCAGCCCGAATCGACGCCCGGGATCTTGTCGGCGCTGAACTCCACCACCGCCAGCGCGCCGGCGGTGCCCAGCACCCAGGGCGAGGTGGTGACGGCCAGGGCCTGCGGCAGTTCCACCCAGCCCATCAGGCCGGCGATGCCCACCCCGAACACCGTGAGGTAGGCGCGCACGCCTGCCAGGCAGGCCAGCGCCAGGCCCAGGGCGAAAATATGTGCATCGGACATGGGAAAGCTCCGGGAGCGTGACGCAGTTCTCAGTATAGTGGGGCCGCGCCTTGACGCTGGCCGATCGCGCCGGCTTAAGTTGGACGGCTACGCGCCCCGGCGCGCCTCCCGAACGTCACCCCCAGCGCCCGGAATGAGCAGCCCCCCCGAACGCCATCGCTTCGTCATCGTGCCACACCGCCCGCACGTGCGGTGGCTGTTGGCCGGTGCTTTGGTGCTGTGGCTGCTGAGCCTTGCAGCCACCTGGTGGGTGGCGAGTGAACGGGCTGCTCCGGGCATGGCCAAGCTGCGCGCCGAACTCGAGCTCACCGGCAAGCGCGCCGCCCAGGCCGAGGCGCTCTCGCGCCAGCTGCGCCAGAACGTCGCCACCCTGCGCCGCAGCGACCAGATCAGCCGCAGCGCCAACACCGAGCTGCAGGCCACCCTGGCCGAGCGCGACGAGGAAGTCTCGGCCCTGCGCGCCGACGTGGCCTTCTACGAGCGCCTGGTGGGCGCCACCGGCCAGCGCCGCGGCCTGAGCGTGCACGAGGCCGTGTTCGCGCCCGAGGCCGCCGGCACCTGGCGCTACACCGTCACCCTGACCCAGAACCTCAACCGCGGCGCCATCAGCCGGGGCGAGGCGCGGGTGTCGGTGGAGGGCGTGGTCGGCGGGCGGCTGCGCACCCTGGGCTGGGACGACCTGCGCCAGGAGCCGGGTGCCCCCGGCCAGCCGTTCTCGTTCCGCTACTTCCAGCAGCTCGAGGGGAGCATCATGTTGCCCCAGGGCTTTACCCCCCAACGCGTCCGGGTGCAGCTGCGCTCGGACGGCAGTACCGTGGAGCAGGCCTTTCCCTGGCAGGCCCGCACACCGCGAGGAGAATGACCATGTTCGGCAGCGACAAGCACAAGCCTTCCCGCCACGCCAACGCGGTGGAAACCCTGGTGGGCCCGCGCGCGGTGATCCGCGGCGACATCCGCTTCTCGGGCGGGCTCTACGTCGAGGGCAGCATTTTCGGCACCGTCATTGCCGACGACGGCTCGGCGGCCGTGCTGACCATCGCCGAGAACGGCCGCATCGAGGGCGAGGTGCGCGCGCCGGTGGTGGTGGTCAGCGGCCAGATGACCGGCGACATCCACGCCAGCGAGCGGGTCGAGCTGGCGGCCAATGCCCGGGTGCAGGGCAACATCCACTACAAGGTGGTCGAGATGGCCGCCGGCGCCATGGTCACCGGCCGGCTGATCCACGCCGACGCGCCGCTGGCCCAGCTCACCGGCCCGGCCGCGGCCGCCCCGGTCGCCCCGGCCAAGCTCAAGGCCAGCGCCGAGCCGCAGGAAGCTTGAACCGGGGGCCGGCAGGCCCCAGATTGACGGGATGGAAATGCACCCCAGCTACCAGCAGCTCGACGCCCCGCTCGAGTTCACCGCCGCGGCCGCCAGGAGGGTGTCCGCGCTGATCGCCGAAGAGGGCAATCCCGCGCTCAAGCTGCGCGTGTACATCACCGGCGGCGGCTGTTCGGGCTTCCAGTACGGTTTCGAGTTCGACGAGCAGCAGGCCGAGGACGACCTGGCGCTCGAGCGCGACGGCGTCACCCTGCTGGTCGATCCGCTGAGCCTGCAGTACCTGATGGGTGCCGAGGTGGACTACCGGGAGAGCCTGCAGGGCGCCCAGTTCGTCATCCGCAATCCCAACGCCAAGACCACCTGCGGCTGCGGCAGCAGCTTCTCGGCCTGAGGCCGCGCCCCTGAGCACCGTGCCGCCCGGCTTCGCCTTCCGCGGCCCGGGCCTGGACCGCGCCGAACTGCTTCGCGACGACCCGGCGCGCCTGGACGCGCTCTGGCCGTCCGCGCGCGTGCTGGTGGTCGATGCCGAGGGCCTGGCGCGCTTCCCGCGCCCGCCGCGCGAAACCGCCCCGGCCACCGGCGCCGAAGCGACGCCGGGCGACGTGGCCCAGCGCGGCGATTCCCTGGCCGGCGCCCGTCCGGCCGAAGCCAGCCTGCTGGGCCTGGACGGCGACACCGCCTGGTTCGTGCTGCCGCACGAGGCCCTGGCCGCGCCGCTCGCCGGCCGCCTGGGCCTGCGCGAGGCCGCCGCCACCTGGCCGGCGCTGCCGGCCGCGGCCCTGGCCCAGGCCCGCGCCCTGCTGCACTGGCAGCAGCGGCATCGTTATTGCGGCGCCTGCGGCGAGGCCGTGCAGCGCGCCCGCGCCGGCTACAGCGCCACCTGCCCCGGCTGCCAGCTCGAGCACTACCCGCGCACCGACCCGGCCGTGATCGTCGCCGTCAGCGACGGCCGCCGGCTGCTGCTGGGCCGCCAGGCCAGCTGGCCGGCGGGGCGCTGGTCGGTGCTGGCGGGCTTCGTCGAACCGGGCGAATCGCTCGAGCAGGCGCTGGTGCGCGAGGTGATGGAGGAGGCCTCGGTGCCGGTGCGCTCCACCTGCTATTCGGGCTCGCAGCCCTGGCCCTTCCCGGGCTCGCTGATGGTGGGCTTCCACGCCCTGGGCGAGCCGGTGGAGCCGAAGGTGAGCGACGAACTCGAGCAGGCGCGCTGGTTCACCAAGGCCGAGCTCGAGGCGGCGGTGGCGGCGGGCGAGGTCACGCTCTCGCCGCGGCTGTCGATTTCGCGCACCCTGATTGAGGAATGGCTGGCCCAACAGGGCTAGAATCGGGCCATGTCCGCCGCCCTCATCGCCGTCGTGGTTTCGCTGCTGCTGGGGCACGTATTCCCCTCGCTGCCGCTGCTGCGGCGCTACGACTGGTTCATCGGCTGGCTGCACTGGCTGGGCCGCCAGGCCGGCGCCGACTGGCCCAACAAGGTGGGCCTGCTGCTGGCCGTGGGCCTGCCGCTGCTGTTGGTGGGCACGGTGCAGTTCTTCATCGACGACCTCTTCTACGGCCTGCCGGCCTTCTTCCTGGCGCTGCTGGCGCTGCTCTACACCTGGGGCCCGCGCGACCTCGACCTCGACGTCGAGGCGGTGATCGAGGCCCGCGGCCCGGAGGCGCGGCGGGAGGCTGCGCGCGCGCTGTTCCCGACCGGCGGCGAGCCGGTGTGCGAGGGCCCGACGCTGGTGGAGGCGGTGTTCCGCTGCGCGCTGTGGCGCTGGTTCGGCGTGCTGTTCTGGTTCCTGGTGGCCGGCGCCGTGGGTGCGCTGGGCTACCGGCTGGTGTCGCTGTGCGCCCAGGGCGAGGCCCGGCGCAGCCTGCCGGCCGGCCAGCGCGGCGCGGCGCGCACGGCCCTGCTGGTGCTCGACTGGCCGGTGGCGCAGCTGATGACCTTCGCAATGGCGCTGGCGGCCGACTTCGACCGCGTGGTCGGCGCCTGGCGCGACTGGCACGCCGCCGGCGGCCTGCGCCTGGACCACGGCTTCCTCGGCGCCGCCGCGCGCGCCTCGGTCGCCAGCGAGCTGGCCGAGGAAGACGCCTACTCGGTGGATGGCCCGCCGCAGGCGCCCGGCCTGCTCGAACTGCGCGACGCGATGAGCCTGGTCTGGCGCATCCTGCTGCTGTGGCTGGGCGTGCTCGCGCTCTTCGTCCTCGCCGGCTGGGCCACGTAAACCGGGGACAGGTGCATTTTCCGCTGCGCGGAAAATGCACCTGTCCCTAGTCCTTCAGCCCGGCGCGAGCCAGCTGAAGGGTTCGAGCGGGAGGTTGCGCGCCACCGCGTAGCTGATCACCACCACCGCCCACGGCCGCGCGTCGGACAGCTTTTGCGCCAGCCCGTGCAGGCCGTTGGGCAACCAGCCCGCCACGCGCGCCAGCATCAGCGCGATGATCGGCAGCGACAGCACCAGCAGCGGGTTCATCGCCATCGCGCCGGCGAGGTCGCCGTGCACCAGCGCGTGCAGCGCGCGCGTGGCGCCGCAGCCCGGGCAGAAGATGCCGGTGAGCGCCTGGAAGGGGCAGGGCGGCAGTGCGCTGCCCTCGGCGTTCGGGTCGGCGTGCCAGAGCACGGCCACCAGCGCGGCGCCGGCGGCCAGCATCGCGGGGCCGCGCCAGCGCGGCACGGCCCCGTCGTGCTTCAGGGGCTCAGTAATTGCCGGCATCGGCGATGACGCCGAGCATCATCAGGCCGGCATAGGCCAGGCCACCGAACAGGCCCAGGCCCAGCGAGATCCACGACCACAGCTTGGCGTTGTCGGAGGCCTTGCGGGCGCCGTCGTAGTCGCCGGAAGCGGCCTTGCCGTCCACCTGGGCCGCGAAGATGATCGCGACGATGCCGGTGGGCAGGCAGCAGCACAGCGTGGCCAGGATCGCCCAGACCAGGTGGTTGGGTACCGGCGGCTGCGCGGCCTGTGCCGGCGCGGCATAGGCGGGCGCGCTGTACGCGGGCGCGGCGGCGGCCGGCGGCGGCGAGGGCGGCACGGCGCTGAGCGCGGCGCCGCAGCTGACGCAGAAGGCCGCGCCGTCAGCGTTGTTCTGACCACAGTTGCTGCAATTCATGACTTCCCCTGGACGTGGATCGCGGGCCCGTTGGCGGCGCCGCGTCCCGGGAAACTAGCCCCCGGGCGTGGTGGCGTCAATGCGGCGAAGGGACAGTGGCGCCCGAAGCGTGACGCTCAGCGCAGCTGGCCGCGCAGCTGCCGCACGCGTGCCTCGAGCGAGGCGGCGCTGGCGGCCTCGCCCGGCACCGGCGGGTCGGCCACCAGGCCCACGTCGGCGCGCAGCCGGCGCGGCACGCGCAGGCGGCCCAGGCGGCTGTCGCGCTTGCTCCACATGCTGTCCCACAGCCCGGTGAGGGCCATCGGCACCACCGGCACCGGGTTGGTCGCCAGGATGCGCTCGACGCCGCCCTTGAACGGGGCGATCTCGCCATCCCGGGTCAGCGCGCCCTCGGGGAAGATGCACACCAGCTCGCCCGCGGCCAGCGCCGCCTGCACTTCTTCGAAGGCGGCCTCGAGCACGGCCGGGTCCTCCTTCGCGCCGGCGATGGGGATGGCGCGATGGGCGCGGAACACCCAGTTCATGCCCGGGATGCGGAAGATCTTGTAGTACATGACGAAGCGGATCGGCCGCGGCACGGCGGCGCTGATCACCAGCGGGTCCATGTAGCTGACGTGGTTGCACACCAGCAGGGCCGGGCCTTCGTCGGGCACGTTGTCCTCCACGCCGGTGATGCGCACGCGGTAGAACAGCGAAACGTAGATCCAGGCCAGGAAGCGCAGGAAGAACTCCGGCACCAGGCTGAAGATCAGCACCGAGACCGCCGCGTTGGCGATCGCCAGCGCCAGGAACAGCTCGGGGATCGACAGGCCCGGCAGCGGCACGGTGAGGCCGCCCAGGGCCAGCGAATCGCGCTGCAGCAGCACGCCCAGCATCGCCGCCACGACGATGAAGAAGGCGTTCTGGATGTTGACGCCGGCGATCACGCGCGAAAGCTCCTCGCGCGGGCTGCGGCTTTGCACCAGGGCGAACAGCGGCACGATGAACAGGCCGGCGAACAGGCCGATCAGGGTGAGGTCGGCGACGATGCGCCAGTTCCCGCCGGCCACGAATTCGCGCACGGTCAGGCCGCTGGCCAGCGCCGGGCCGGGTTGGGCGAAGTAGAGGTCGGCGCAGAACACCGTCATGCCGATCGCGCCCAGCGGCACCAGGCCGATCTCGATGGTGCGGCGGCTGAGCTTCTCGCACAGCAGCGAGCCCACGCCGGTGCCCACCGAGAACAGCACGAAGCAAAACAGGTAGAGCGTGCTGCCGCCGCCGAGGTACAGCTCGGCATAGGCCGGCAGCTGCGCGGTGAGCACGGTGCCCACGAACCAGAACCACGAGATGCCGAGGATGGCGTTGCGCACCGCCGGCTGCTTGCGCGCCAGGCGCAGGGCCTTGAGCGATTCGGGGAAGGGGTTCCAGTTGATCTTCAGGTCCGGCGCCGAGGCTTCCACGCGCGGCACGAAGCGGCTGATCACGTTGCCGGTGATCGCCAGGAGCACGATGGCCGCGGCGGCGGCCTCGGGGCCGGCCTGGCCGGCGACGACGAAGATCAGGCCACCGGCGATCATGCCCAGCAGGATCGACATCGAGGTGCCCATCTCGACCAGGCCGTTGCCGCCGGTCAGCTCCTCGGGCTTGAGTACGCTGGGCAGGATCGAATACTTCACCGGCCCGAACAGGGTCGACTGCAGGCCGGTGCCGAACAGCGCCACCAGCAGCAGCGGCATGTTCGAAGTGAGGAAGCCGATGGCGGCGACCGACATGATGCCGATCTCCATCGCGGTGGTGATGCGGATCAGCCGCTGCTTCTCGAGCTTCTCGGCGATCTGCCCGGCGATGCCCGAGAACAGGAAGTAGGGAAGGATGAACAGCGCCGGCGCCAGGTTGGTGTAGAGCGTGCGCTCCTCCACCGACACGCCCAGGAAGAACAGCAGCGCGATGATCGCCTGCCGGTAGACATTGTCGTTGAACGCCCCCAGCGACTGCACCAGGAAGAACGGCAGGAACCGCCGCTGCCCCAACAACTCGAACTGGTTGTGCCCCATACCCCTCCTACCACCCCCGAAAATGGGGTCAGAGAACATTAACGTTTTAAACAGTGTTTGAAACGTTAATGTTCTCTGACCCCATTTTCTTAGCGTTGCAGGGCGCGCCAGCCGATGTCGGAGCGGCAGAAGCCACCGTCGAAGTGGAGATTGTCGACGGCAGCGTAGGCGCGGCGCTGGGCGTCGGCGATGTCCTTGCCCAGGGCGCAGGCGCAGAGCACGCGGCCGCTGGTGGTGACGACCTGGCCGTTCCTGAGCGCGGTGCCGGCGTGGAAGACCTTGGCGTCGGGGCCGGGATCGGTGCCCAGGCCCGAGACCACGTCGCCGGTGCGCGGCGTGCCCGGGTAGTTCTCGGCGGCGAGCACCACGCCCAGGCTCGGGCGCGGGTCCCAGTCGGCCGTGGCGCCGGCGAGTTTTCCTGCGATGGCGGCCTCGACCAGGTCGAGCAGGTCGCTGCGCAGGCGCAGCATCACCGGCTGCGTCTCCGGGTCGCCGAAGCGCACGTTGAACTCGATCACCTTCGGCGCGCCGCTGGCGTCGATCATCAGGCCCGCGTAGAGGAAGCCGGTGAAGGGCACGCCGTCCTCGGCCATGCCGCGCACGGTGGGCTCGACGATCTCGCGCATGATCCGCGCATGCACCTCGGGCGTGACCACCGGCGCCGGCGAGTACGCGCCCATGCCGCCGGTGTTCGGGCCGGTGTCGCCGTCGCCCACGCGCTTGTGGTCCTGGCTGGTGGCCATCGGCAGTGCATGCGTGCCGTCCACCATCGAGATGAAGCTGGCCTCCTCGCCTTCGAGGAACTCCTCGATCACGACGCGTGCGCCGGCGTCGCCGAAGGCATTGCCTTCGAGCATGTCGAGGATGGCCGCCTCGGCTTCCCCGACCGTCATCGCCACCACCACGCCCTTGCCCGCCGCCAGGCCGTCGGCCTTGATGACGATGGGCGCGCCGTGGTCGCGCACGTGCCCGATGGCCAGCGAGGCATCCTCGAACACCGCGTAGAAGCCGGTGGGGATGCCGTGGCGCGCCAGGAAATCCTTGGCATAGGCCTTGCTGCCTTCGAGCTGCGCCGCTTCGGCGGTGGGGCCGAAGATGGGCTGGCCGGCCTCGCGGAAGCGGTCGACCACGCCCATCACCAGCGGCGCCTCGGGGCCGACCACGGTCAGGCCCACGCCCTCGGTCTCGGCCAGGTTGAGCAAGCCGTCGATGTCGGTGGCGCGCACGTCCACGTTGCGGCATTTGGCCTCGGTGGCCGTGCCGGCATTGCCCGGCGCCACCAGCACTTCCTCGACGCGCGGCGACTGCGCCAGCTTCCAGGCCAATGCGTGCTCGCGGCCGCCGGAACCGATCACCAGGACTTTCATGCCATTCCCCTGCGCGTAGTGGTGTGGCCCGGCCTCAGCGCGCGCAATCGGCCGAGGCGAGCGTTATCTCGAAGAAGATGCGGTCCTGCCGGTCGACGAAGCGGCGCTTGAGCGTGACGCCGCGCGCGAGCAGGTAGATCACGTCGCCGTTGTCGCACAGGGGCAGCATCAGGGCCTTTTCGCCCTGCGCCACCTGCTGCAGCTCCGGGCCGGCGTCGGCCACGTTGCGGCCCAGGCTGCGGATGGTCATCACCAGGTCCTGGCCCTCGAAGTGCACGGCCTCGAGGCGAAGGCCCGGCGCGTATTCGCGGGGCAGGCCCTTGCGGAACTCCTCGAGCACGGCCTGCACCTCGCGTACGCCCTCGGCCTCGCGCTTGCTGACCTCGGCGCGCTGGCCCGCGCGCCACCAGCCGGTGGCGATCAGCGCCACGCCGGCGGCCACCACCAGCGGCAACAACCAGCCCGGGCGCGCCTGCTGCGTCATCAGTGGCGGAAGTGCCGGCGGCCGGTGAACACCATCGCCATGCCGTGTTCGTCGGCGGCGGCGATGACCTCGGCGTCGCGCATCGAGCCGCCCGGCTGGATCACCGCGGCGATGCCGGCCTTCGCCGCGGCGTCGATGCCGTCGCGGAAGGGGAAGAAGGCGTCGGAGGCCATCACCGAACCCGGCACGGCCAGGCCCGCCTCCCCGGCCTTGAGGCCGGCGATCTTCGCGCTGACCACCCGGCTCATCTGGCCGGCGCCGATGCCCACCGTCTGCAGGTCCTTTGCATACACGATGGCATTGGACTTCACGTACATCGCCACCTTCCAGGCAAACAGCAGGTCGCGCAGCTGCGCTTCGGACGGCGCCGCCTTCGAGACCACCTTCAGGTCGGCCGCGCCGAGCGCGTCGGTGTCGGCATCCTGCACCAGCAGGCCGCCGGCGATGCGCTTGTACTCCAGGCCGCCGGCCGGGCGCAGCGCGCCGCAGGCCAGCACGCGCACGTTGGGCTTCTTCGCGAAATGCGGCAGCGCGTCGGCGGCGATGGCCGGGGCGATCACCACTTCGACGAACTGGCGCTTGAGGATCTCGGCCGCGGTGGCGGCGTCCAGTTCGCGATTGAAGGCGATGATGCCGCCGAAGGCCGAGGTCGGGTCCACCACGTAGGCGCGGTCGTAGGCGTCCATCAGGTTGCCCGCCACGGCCACGCCGCAGGGGTTGGCGTGCTTGACGATGACGCAGGCCGGCGCGTCGAAGGCCTTGACGCACTCGAGCGCGGCGTCGGCGTCGGCGAGGTTGTTGTAGCTCAGCTCCTTGCCCTGCAGGAAGCGCGCGGTGGCGACGATGCCCTCGCCGGCGCCGGCTTCGACGTAGAGCGCGCCGCGCTGGTGCGGGTTCTCGCCGTAGCGCAGCGACGACGCCAGCTCGAGCGAGGCGTGGAAGGTCTTCGGCCAGGCTTCGGGCTCGGCCGGATTTTCCGCCCGCGGCGAGAGCCACTGGGCGATCTGGCCGTCGTAGGCGGCGGTGTGCGCGTAGGCCTTGGCGGCCCAGGCGCGGCGCATGGCGGCGGTGGTGCCGCCGGCCTGCAGCGCCTCGAGCAGCGCGTCGTACTCGGCCGGGTCCACCACCACGGAAGTGCGCGCGTGGTTCTTGGCGGTGGCGCGCAGCATGGCCGGGCCGCCGATGTCGATGTTCTCGATGGCGTCGTCGTAGCTGCAGCCGGGCTTGGACACCGTCTGCACGAAGGGATAGAGGTTCACCACCAGCAGGTCGATGGGCGCGATGCCGTGCTCGGCCATCACCGCGTCGTCGGTGCCCTCGCGGCCGAGCAGGCCGCCGTGGATCTTCGGGTGCAGGGTCTTGACGCGGCCGTCCATGATCTCGGGGAAGCCGGTGACCTCGCTCACGTCGCGCACCGGCAGGCCGGCCTCGCGCAGGGCCTTGGCGGTGCCGCCGGTGGAGAGCAGGTCGACGCCCAGGGCGTGCAGGCCGCGGGCCAGCTCCACCACGCCGGTCTTGTCGGAAACGGAAAGCAGCGCGCGGCGGACGGGTTGGCGTTCGGCGGTCATCGGGCACCTCGTGGGGAGCCGCGATTATACCGGCCCTCAGGCCAGGCCGTAGGCCTTGAGTTTCTTGCGCAGGGTGGCGCGGTTGATGCCCAGGCAGGCGGCGGCGCGGCTCTGGTTGCCTTCGCAATGGCGGAGCACTTCGGCGAACAGGGGCAGCTCGATCTCGCGCAGCACCACGTCGTAGAGGTCGTCCGGATCGCAGCCGTTGAAGTCGTGCAGGTAGCGACGCACCGACTTGGAAACGTGGTCGCGCAGCGGCGTGTGGCCGCCCGGGGCAGGGCTGGCGTCCGTACGGGACGCGGTCGGGACATTCACTTCGGGGCGCTCCAGGGTCTCTTGTCCGCTTCCCTGCGGAACCCGCCGGCTGGCGACGGGGGAACCGAGTCTACGCGGGCCTTCAATGGAAGTCGAACGTGAAAGCGACCGCGCGCTGGCCAGGGTCGAGGATCTCGAGCGTCGCCATCGCCGACTGCCCCGGGGCGATCAGCGGCGTGGCCGGCGGGCTGCCCAGGTATTCCACCGGCTGGAACCGGCGCAGGCCGAGCGCCTGGCCATCGATGTCGTGCAGGGCCACTTCCAGCACCGGCCAGGCCTGCGGCCAGCGGGCATCGTTTCGGAAGCTCGTGCTCACCAGCAGCGCACGCGCGTCCTGTGGGTGCCGGCGCACCTCGCGGCTGGTGACGCGGAAGGCCTTGGGCTCGTGCCAGGCGGGCAGGCTGCAGCCGAGCACGCTGCACAGCGCCTCCAGCCGCGGCCGCCAGCCGGCGTCGCCGGCCAGGCGTTCGCGGTCGGCCAGCATCAGCTGCAGGGCCAGCGCGACCGCGAGCGCGACAAGCAGCGCCCACCAGCCCCAGGGCCGGGGGCGGCGCGGGGCGGTCGTTTCGGTGCGGGTGGCGAAGCGGGGGGCGCGGGACGGCATGGCGCCAAGGATAGCGGCTCAGCCGGCGCGGCGGACGCCGGTGATGCGCATCCAGTCGCCTTCCTGCACCGCCTTGAGCTGGTCGAACCACTCGGCGTAGCGCGCCAGCAGCTCGCCCTCCTGCCCGTGCAGGATGCCCGAGAGCGCGATCACGCCGCCGGGCTGCACGCGCGAGGCCAGCAGCGGCGCCAGTGCGTCGAGCGCCACGGCCAGGATGTTGGCCACCACCACCGGGTAGGTGTCGGCCGGCTCGTCTTCCGGCGAATACACCCGCAGGCGGTCGCCCACGCCGTTGCGCTCGGCGTTGTCGGCGGTGGCGAGCAGGGCCTGCGGATCGTTGTCCACGCCCACGGCTTCCTTCGCGCCGAGCTTGAGCGCGGCCAGGGCGAGGATGCCGCTGCCGCAGCCGAAGTCGAGCACCGTCTTGTCGCGCAGCACCAGCGAATCGAGCCACTGCAGGCACAGCGCCGTGGTCGGGTGCGTGCCCGAGCCGAAGGCCAGGCCCGGGTCCAGCCGCACGATCACGCCATCGCGCGCTTCCGGCGGCGCCTCCATGTTCCAGGGCACGATCCAGGTGCGGCGGCCGAACTTCAGCGGCGCGTACTGGTCCATCCAGGCGCGTTCCCAGTCCTGGTCGGCCACTTCGCGAAAGTCGGCCTGCGACAGGTCGATGGCATCGTCGAACGATTCGAGCGCGTGCAGCACCAGTTCGGCCACCGTGCCCTCGGGGAACAGCGCCAGCAGGGTGATCTCGGGCCACAGCGGCGTCTCGCCCACGCCGGGCTCGAGCACGGCCTTCTCGTTGGGCGTGGCCGCGTCGGCGTCGAGCAGGGTCACCGACAGCGCGCCCAGGTCCATCAGCGCGTTCTCGGCGCGATGCTCGTCTTCGGCGCGGACGCGCAGGCTCAGTTCGAGGAAGGGCATGGGGAGGGAGCGGCCTCAACCGAGGCCGATCGCCTTTTCCTTGCGCTCGGCCAGGCGCTTTTCCAGATAGTGGATGTTGGTGCCACCCTGCTGGAAGCCCACGTCGGCCATGATGCGCTGCTGCAGCGGCACGTTGGTCTTGATGCCGTCGACCACCATCTCGCTCAGCGCCACCTTCATGCGGGCGATGGCGGTGGCGCGGTCGGGGCCGTGTACGATCAGCTTGCCGATCATCGAATCGTAGTTCGGCGGGACCTTGTAGCCCTCGTAGATGTGCGAATCGACGCGCACGCCCGGGCCGCCCGGCGCGTGGAAGTGGCGGATCAGGCCGGGGCTGGGCAGGAACGACTCCGGGTCCTCGGCGTTGATGCGGCATTCGATGGCGTGGCCGTTGATCTCCACGTCCTCCTGGCGGATCGACAGCGGCCGGCCGCTGGCGATCAGCAGCTGCTCCTTGACCAGGTCCACGCCCGTGATCATCTCCGTCACCGGGTGCTCGACCTGGATGCGGGTGTTCATCTCGATGAAGTAGAAGCGGCCGTCCTCGAACAGGAACTCGAAGGTGCCGGCGCCGCGATAGCCGATGCGGATGCAGGCCTCGGTGCAGACGCGGCCGATCTCGGCGCGCAGTTCGGGCGTGATGCCCGGCGCCGGCGCTTCCTCGACCACCTTCTGGTGGCGGCGCTGCATCGAGCAGTCGCGCTCGCCGAGGTGGATGGCGTTGCCCTGGCCGTCGCTCAGCACCTGGATCTCCACGTGGCGCGGGTTCTCCAGGAACTTCTCCATGTAGACCATGTCGTTGCCGAACGCGGCCTTGGCTTCCTGGCGCGTGGCGGCGATCGCGGTGAGCAGGGCGCCCTCGGTGCGCACCACGCGCATGCCGCGGCCGCCGCCGCCGCCGGCGGCCTTGATGATCACCGGGTAGCCGATCGCGCGGCCGTGGGCGATGCACTCGGCCTCGTCGTCGGGCAGCGGGCCGTTGGAGCCGGGCACGCAGGGCACGCCGGCGTCCTTCATGGCGCGGATGGCCTCGACCTTGTCGCCCATCATGCGGATCACGCCCGGCGTCGGGCCGATGAACACGAAGCCCGACTTCTCGACGCGCTCGGCGAAGTCGGCGTTCTCGCTCAGGAAGCCGTAGCCCGGGTGGATGCCCTGGGCGTCGGTGACTTCGGCCGCGGCGATGATGGCCGGGATGTTGAGGTAGCTCTCGGACGAGGGCGCCGGGCCGATGCACACCGACTCGTCGGCCATCGCCACGTGCTTGAGGTTGCGGTCCACGGTCGAGTGCACCGCCACGGTCTTGATGCCCAGGGCGTGGCAGGCGCGCAGGATGCGCAGCGCGATCTCGCCGCGGTTGGCGATGACGATTTTCTCCAGCATGGGCCGGTCCTCAGCTGATGACGAACATGGGCTCGTCGAACTCGATCGGCTGGCCGTTCTCGACCAGGATCGCCCGCACCGTGCCCGAGACGTCGGCCTCGATGGGGTTGAACATCTTCATGGCTTCGATGATGCCCAGCGTCTCGCCGGCCTTGACCACCTGGCCGACCTTCACGAAGGCCGGCTTGTCCGGCGCCGGCGAGGCGTAATAGGTGCCGACCATCGGCGAGCGCACGGTGTGGCCGTCCGGCACGTCCTTGGTGGACTTGCCCACGGCCTCGGCCGAGAGTGCGGCCGGGGCGGCGGGCGCCGCGGCGCGGGCCGGCTCGGCGTGGTGCACCGGCGCGGGCGCGGCGGCCGGCGCGGCGACGGTGTAGCCGCCCGAGGGCACGCGGGCCAGGCGCACCGACTCCTCGCCCTCCTTGATTTCGATCTCGGCGAGGTTCGATTCCTCGAGCAGGTCGATGAGCTTCTTGATCTTGCGAAGGTCCATGCTGGCCTCGTCTTGTTGGTAAAGGGTGGTGGGTGGTCTCAGAGGCGCGCGAGCGCGGCCTCGAGCGCGTAGGAGTAGCTGTCGGCGCCGAAGCCGCAGACCACGCCGACCGCCAGGTCGGAGAAGTAGCTGGCGTGCCGGAACGGCTCGCGCGCGTGCGGGTTCGACAGGTGCACCTCGATGAAGGGCAGCTTCACCGCGGCCAGCGCGTCGCGCAGGGCCACCGAGGTGTGGGTGAAGGCGGCGGGGTTGATGAGCACGAAGGCGGTGCCGTCGCCGCGGGCGGCCTGCACCCGGTCCACGAGCTCGTGCTCGGCATTGGACTGGAAGCTTTCGAGCTGGTGGCCGGCGGCACCGGCCCGGTCGGCCAGGCGGGTGTTGATGTCGGCCAGCGTGGCGCGCCCGTAGATGCCCGGCTCGCGTTCGCCGAGCAGGTTGAGGTTGGGGCCATGCAGTACCAGGATCTTCGCCACGGGCTACCTTCACTACCCCCTCCCCGGGGGAGGCACAGTCTGGGGCAGGGTGGTGCGGTTGTCCAGAAGATCGCCGCGACTTCGACGATTTTAACGGGCGTTTGAATTTAGCCCGGCGGCCTGCCGGGCGCCCGTTTCAGGGCCGGGCCCAGGCCTCCACGGCCTCGACGTCGGGGAAGGCGCCGTAGTGGGTCTTGAGCAGGCGCCCGTCGGCGTCGATCAGCACCGTGTAGGGCAGGATGCCACGCAGGTTGCCCAGCTGCACCGAGCTGTCGCCCGGGCCGGGGTTCTCCACCAGCAGGGTGAAGTCCACCGGCACCTCGCGCAGGAAGGCCAGGGCCTCCTCCGGGGTTTCCATTGCGATGCCCATCACTTTGACGCCGTTGCCGCCCTGTTGGCGGGCGTAGGCGTCGAGCACGGGCATTTCCTTGCGGCAGGGGCCGCACCAGCTGGCCCAGTAGTTGACCAGGCGCACCCGGCCCGGGCCGGTCACCGCCACCGGCTCGCCGGTGCGCAGGTCGGGCAGGCTGATGGCCGGCGCCAGTTCGCCGACTTTGGTCACCGTCATGCCGGGCGGGGCGGGCTTCTCGGCTGGCACCAGGGTGCGCTGGCCCAGCCACCAGCCCAGCCCCGCCGACACGCCACCGAGCAGGACGATCGCGCTCCAGGTCAGCACCGATTCGCGGTTCATCGGCTCGCCTCCGCCAGCGCATCGTCGACGATGGCCTGGGTGAGCAGGGTCGGCAGCACTTTCGGCTCGCCGGACCTGGGGTACACCACGTACAGCGGCACGCCCACGGCCCGGTGGCTTTCGAGGAAGGCGGTGATGGCCGGGTCCACATCGGTCCAGTCGCCCACCATGTACACCGCGCCGGCGCGCTCGAGCGCGTCGCGGAAACCCTGGCGGCCCAGCACCGTGCGCTCGTTGGCCTTGCAGCTCACGCACCAGTCGGCGGTCATGTTCACGAACACCACGCGGCCGTCGCGGCGCAGCTGTTCCAGGCGTTCGGCCGAATACTCCACCACGCCTTCCCTCACCGATTCGGCGCGGGCCGGCGCGGGCATGCGCTGCACCGCCAGCACCGGCCACAGCGAGGCCGCGATCACCAGCACGGCCAGACCCTTCGCCAGTGCGCCCCTGAAGCGTGCCTTCTCCCACAGCCACAGGCCCAGGCCCAGGCCCACCGCGCCCAGCAGCGCCAGGCCGATGGCGTCGGCACCGCGCTGCTTGGCCAGCACCCACAGCAGCCACACGGCCGTGAGGTACATCGGGAAGGCCAACAGGTGCTTGAAGGTTTCCATCCACGCGCCCGGCTTGGGCAGGCGCGCGGCCAGGGCCGGCACGAAGCCGATCAGCAGGAAGGGCAGGGCCAGGCCCAGGCCCAGCGCCAGGAACACGCCGATGGCCACCGCCGGCGAGGCGGCGAAGGCAAAGGCCAGCGCCGTGCCCATGAAGGGCGCGGTGCAGGGGCTGGCGACCACGACCGCCAGCACGCCGGTGAAGAAATCACCCGCGGGGCCGGATTTTTCCGTCAGCGACTGGCCGGCGCCGGCCAGCGACGCGCCGAGGCTGACGACGCCCGACAGCGACAGGCCGATGGCCACCATCACCAGCGCCAGCGCGGCGATCACGCCCGGCTGCTGCAGCTGGAAGCCCCAGCCCAGGGCCAGGCCGGCCTGGCGCAGCGCCAGCGCGGCCGCGCCCACGGCGGCGAAGCTGGCCAGCACGCCGGCGGTGTACCAAAGCGCCTGGCTGCGCGCCTTGCGGCCGTCGCCGCCGCCCTGGGCCAGCGACAGCGCCTTGAGCGAGAGCACCGGCAGCACGCAAGGCATGAGGTTGAGGATGAGGCCGCCGCCGAGCGCGAGCAGCAGCGCCAGCCAAAGCGTCGGCGTCGCCTTCGCAGGGGCGGTGGCAACCGTGCCGCCCTCGGGCAGGTCGAGCGCCACCTCGCGCGTCATCGGCGGGTAGCAGATGCCGTCGGTCTGGCAGCCCTGCAGCTCGACCACCACGGTGGCCGGCACGGCGCGGTTGTGCTGGCGCAGCAGCGGCAGCGGCACGTCCACCGGCTCGAAGTACACCTGCACGTCGCCGAAGTATTCGTCGGCATGCGCCTGCGCCGGCGGCCACTGCGGCGTGCCGGCGACGATGCCCTCGGCCTGCACGCGCACGCTGGTGCGGTCGCGGTAGAGGTAATAGCCCGGCGCGGGCGTGAAGCGCAGCAGCAGCTGGTCGGGCGTGTCGACGATGGCTTCGACGCGGAAGGCCTGGGCCTCGGGCAGCGGCAGGCCGCCGGCGGCGATGGCGGGGTTGCTGCCGCCGAGCAGGTTGATGCCGCCCGCTGGCGGCACGAGCGCCACGCCGGCCGCGGCCGGCAGCGCCACGCGCAGGGTCTGGGTGTGCGGCGGGTAGCAGATGCCGACGTCGGCGCAGCCCTGGTACTTCACCTTCAGCTCGAGCGAGGGCACGCCGTCGGCGGCCGCGCCGGTGAGCACCGCGGTCACTTCATCGCGGTAGGTTTCGACGTCGCCGAAGAACTCGTCGGTGTAGGCGATGCCTTCCGGCAGCTCGAGCGGGGTGCTCTT
>Ga0208242_100282_pt1 | contig 47661 bp, 52 predicted proteins | sample SubbioAug_CSW13A_FD_184825 | JGI IMG/M metagenome (GOLD analysis project Ga0208242, IMG submission 184825) | Serpentinite rock and fluid subsurface biosphere microbial communities from McLaughlin Reserve, California, USA - CR12Aug_CSW13A (SPAdes) | ecosystem: Environmental > Terrestrial > Deep...
CGGCGATTTTGGGCGAGGGGACCGTACTTCCGGGTGCGGACGGGGGAGGTTACTCGACCCCTGATCCGGACGGCTTTCGCCGCCTTCGTCCGCTCCGCGTCCAGCCGGCGAACGGCAGAGCCACGTAGTTGGCCCGGACGGTGACCCCAGCCTCCCGGACGCGTGTGTGCGAGACACGCGCGCAGGCGCCGCATCCTGCTCCGCCTTGAAGACGCCTCTAGAAAGCGCCCCTCACGAACAGAACACGACGAACGTAAGCGCGGTACGGAGCGCGGGGATACGTATCCCCATCACGAAATGTTGCAGCCCGTCATTGCGAGGAGCGAAGCGACGAAGCAATCCAGTCTGCGACTTGCGAGCGGTTCAGAGCCGGGCGTGAGATCGCTGGATTGCTTCGCTTCGCTCGCAATGACGATCGTTACCATTGAGGCTTTGCGCACAATCTTTCCTCGTCATCCTGAGGTGTGAGCCACACTTGCGGCGAGCCTCGAAGGGCGACGGTTAAGAGGCACGAATGCGCCGTCATCCTTCGAGCAGACCGGTCAGTCAAGGTCTGTTGAACCAGCTCTCGCAAGAGCTCGCACCTCAGGATGACGGCTTCATTGACTACGCTGACTTCTTCGCCTTGCGCCCATCCTGGATCGCGCGCCAGACTTTTTCCGACGTCAGCGGCATGTCGATGCTGGTCACGCCTTCATCCGACAGTGCATCGAGCACGGCGTTGACGATGGTCGCGAGGCTTCCGGCGCAGCCGGCTTCGCCGCAGCCCTTGGTACCGAGCGGATTCGATGTGGCGGGCGAGGGATGGCTGCCTAGCGTCATCGACGGAATATCGCCCGCGCGCGGCAACGCGTAGTCCATGAAAGAGCCTGTCACCGGCTGACCGTTGTCATCATAAGTCACGCATTCCATCAGCGCCTGACCGATGCCTTGCGCGACGCCGCCGTGAATCTGTCCGGCGACGATCATCGGATTGACCACGGTGCCGAAATCGTTGACGCCGCTGTAGCCGACGATCCGCACATTACCGGTGTCGGGATCGACTTCGACCTCGGCGACGTGACAACCGTTGGGAAACGTCGAGGGCACGCCCTTTATGGTGTGGTCGACATCGAGCGAAGCAGGCACCCCTTCAGGCATTTTCGAGTCCCGCAGCTTCGAAGCGAGTTCCATGATGCCGATGCCGCGGTCGGTGCCGGCAATCGTAAAGCGGCCGTTCGCGAATTCCATGTCGCCTTCGGAGGCCTCGAGGACATGCGCGGCGGCCTGCTTGCCTTTCTCGATGATCAGCTTCGAAGAGGCGACGATCGCAGCGCCGCTGGCCGTGATCGAACGCGAGCCGCCGGTGCCGTTGCCGGAATGAACGATGTCGCTGTCGCCCTGCGTCAGCTTGATGGCATCGAACGGCACGCCAAGCTGCGCCGCGAGCACCTGCGCGAACGGCGTCGCATGGCCCTGGCCGTAGTCGAGCGTGCCGGTGATGAGCCTGACCGTTCCATCCGGCTCGAACACGATCTTGCCGAGTTCGGCGCTGGGCGGAGCGGTGATCTCCAGATAAGAGCCGACGGCGATGCCGCGCAGCTTGCCGCGCTTGCGACTTTCCTTCTTGCGTTTGGCGAAGCCCGCAACATCGGCCTGTTCGACCGCCTTGCCGAAGACACCGGGGAAGTCGCCGCTGTCGTAGGTGAGACCATTCGCAGCCGCGTAAGGAATCTGCGCGGGCTTGATGAAATTGCGCTTGCGGATCGCAAGGCGATCGATGCCCATCTCATCGGCGGCGCGGTCGATCAGCCGCTCCATGAAGTAGTTGGCTTCCGGGCGGCCCGCGCCGCGATAGGCGCCCATCAGCGTGGTGTTGGTCAGCACGCATTTGATGTCGACGCCGATCAGCGGCATGCGATAGACGCTGTTGATGTTCTTGGCGATGTTGAGCGACAGCGGCAATGGTGCGACGCCTGTGATGTACGCGCCGAGATTGCCGTAGCCGCGCACGCGCACGCCGAGGAATGCGCCATCGGCGGCAAGCGCGAGTTCGCAATGCACGTCCTGCGCGCGGCCGTGACTGTCGGAGAGAAAGCTGGTCGAGCGCTCGTCGGTCCACTTCACCGCGCGGCCGAGTTCCCGCGCGGCATGCAGGATGCAGATATATTCGGGATAGTTCGCGTTCTTCATGCCGAACGATCCGCCGACATGGTGCGTCCGCAGATGAACCTTGTCGTTCGGCACGTTCAGGGTTTTTGCCAGCGACGTGCGGTTGCCGGCGACGCCCTGCGTCGGGATTTCGATGGTGAAGCGCTCGGTTTTTTTGTCGTAGCTGGCAAGCGCCGCGCGCGGCTCCATCGCGACCACGGCGAGGCGGGTGTTGACGATGTCGAGACGGGTGACGTGAGTTGCTCTTGCGAACGCGGCATCGAGCGCGGCGTCGTCACCGGCATGATAATCGAGCACGACGTTGCGGGGTATGTGATCGTAGAGCAGCGGTGCGCCGGGTTTCGCGGCGTCCTCGGCGCTGGTGACCGACGGCAGCGGCTCGATGTCGACCACGACGGATTCACCGGCGTCGCGCGCCTGCGCCAATGTTTCGGCCACGACGAAGGCAACCGGATCGCCGACAAAGCGCACCTTGTCAGTCATCAGCGGCAGGCGGTTGGTTTGCATCAATGGCGAGCCGTCGCGGCTTTTCATCGGCAGGCCGACGGTGAAAGGGTTGTATCCGGCGCTCGCGAGGTCCTTGCCGGTCCACACCCCAAGCACGCCGGGCATGGCGCGTGCCGCCTCTGTGTCGATGCCCTTGATGACGCCGTGGGCGTGGGTGCTTCGCACGATCCAGGCATAGGCCTGGCCCGGCAGGCTGATGTCGTCGGTGTAGGTTCCCTTGCCCCGCACCAGCGTATCGTCTTCCTTGCGCCGGACCGGTTGCCCGATCCCAAATTTTTGCAGTGCGATATCGTTCTCGGAGGAGACACGGGAGGGGTGATCGAGCATGAGAAATCCGCTGAAAACACGGTCTGGCGACGGAAAATCGCACTCCGGCCGTAGGGTGTGGGCTGCATGTTAAACTTAAGACGCCTGAATCGCAGCCACAATGCGTGATCGGGTATGCTGCGGTTGCGCCGGGCACGCACGCTGTTAAACTTTATTTGAACAGGATTGCCGTGGCGTGACGTTCGCGCCGCAGAGATGGACTTTCATGAATGAGGACGTGCGGTTGCACGACGGTCGCGAACCGTCTGTCAGCCCGCCAGTACCGGTTTCCGAGGAGGCGCATGGCCGTGGGCAGATCCGCGTTCAGGGCGGACCTGCGGCCTATGCCGCCCTCGATCTCGGCACCAACAATTGCCGCCTGCTGATTGCGCGCGTCTCGAATGACGGGTTCCGCGTGATCGACTCGTTCTCCCGGATCATCCGGCTCGGAGAGGGCATCTCGACCACGGGCCGCATTAGCGACGCCGCCATCTCCCGCGCGGTCGGCGCTTTGAGCGTTTGCGGCGACAAGATTCGCGCCAAGGGCGCAAAGCGGCTGCGCACCATCGCCACTGAGGCCTGCCGCGCCGCCGACAACGCCGATGCGTTTCTCGACCTGATCGAGCGCGAGACCGGCATCAAGCTTGAAGTGATCGATCGCGAGACCGAGTCGACGCTGGCGGTGATCGGCTGTTCGCCGCTGCTCGATGCCAATGCGAAGGGCGCGATCCTGTTCGACATCGGCGGCGGTTCGACGGAAGTGGTGCGGATCGAGCGTCCGGCCGGCGAGCCGCATGCGCCGCCCTTGAAGGGACCGTGGATTTCACTGCCGCTCGGGGTGGTCACGCTCGCGGAGCGTTTCGGCGGCACCCATGTCAGCCGCGAATCCTACGGCGCGATGGTCGACGAAGTCGCGCACCATCTTGCGCCGTTCGCAGCCAGCCACGGCCACGATCTGTCCGGCATGCATCTGCTCGGCACCTCCGGCACGGTGACAACGGTGGCGGGTATTCATCTCGGCCTGTCGCATTACGATCGGCGCAAGGTCGACGGCTTGTGGATGGACGATGACGAGATGGATCGCGCCATCACGCGGCTGCTCGACATGACCTATCATGACCGCGCGCGCAATGCGTGCATCGGCGCCGAGCGGGCCGATCTCGTCCTTGCCGGTTGCGCCATCCTTGACGCGATCCGCAAGGCGTTCCCGCTGCCGCGCCTGCGCGTCGCGGACCGAGGCCTGCGTGAAGGCATGCTGGTGGAAATGATGCGGGCCGACGGCGCGATCCTGGCCTGCTAAATCCGTTCAGATTTCGTGACGGCGCGGCGGAAACGTCGTAAGGGGTGCGTGAGCGCATTTGCTCTTATTCGGATCGATCCAACTCCCATGGCGAAAGACACCACCGGACGGCTGCATGTGACGGTCAAGAGCGGCGGCAAGCGCAAGCTGTCGTCGAAACTCTGGCTGGAACGTCAGTTGAACGATCCCTACGTCACGCAGGCCAAGCGCGACGGCTTTCGCTCGCGCGCCGCGTACAAGCTGCAGGAGATCGACGACAAGCACCGCTTTCTCAAGCGAGGGCAGGTGGTGGTCGATCTCGGCGCTGCGCCCGGCGGCTGGAGCCAGATCGCGGCGAAACGCGTCGGCTCGGCAGAGGGCAAGGATAACGGGAGGGGCAAGGTCGTCGCCATCGATCTTCTCGAGATGCCGGAGCTTCCCGGCGTGACTTTCGCGCAGATGGATTTTCTCGATGAGCACGCGCCCGACAAGCTGCGCGCCATGATCGGAGGCGGCGCGGACGTCGTGATGTCGGATATGGCCGCCAACACTACGGGTCATCGCAAGACGGATCAGCTGCGCATCATCGGCCTGGTGGAGAATGCGGCGGCCTTCGCCTGCGAAATCCTCAATCCGGGCGGGACTTTTCTCGCCAAGGTCTTTCAGAGCGGCGCCGAGGCCGATCTGCTGGCGCAGCTCAAGCGGGACTTCGCCACGGTGAAGCATGTGAAGCCCGCCGCCAGCCGGCAGGATTCATCCGAGCGCTATGTGCTGGCGCTGGGATTTCGGGGGACGAACACGGCTTCCGCTTAAGCGTCATTCCGGACGGCCGATCCGGAATCCAGAGAGTTTCTGAACGAGGGAGATATTGCTTTGCAATCGCCCCGGAATGACGTGTTCTGAAACTTACCCCAGCTTATGGTCGCGCGCGTCCTGCGTCGATTCCGCTGCCGCGGCTTCCGCCGCCTGCGGAGTCTCTATCGCTGGAATCTTGTGTCCCGAGATTTCGTGACCGGCATCCTCGGGCAATTTCCAGAATGAGTAAGCCGACAGAGCCGACAGCACCGCGACGATCAGGAACGCGGGCCAGAAGTCGTTCGCGCTGAGTTCGACGGAATGGTTTGCGGCCATGGTCGTTTCCACCGCAAACGCGCCGACCGCGACGCCCGCTGAAATCGCGAGCTGCTGGTTGACGCTGACCAGCGTGGTCGCGCGGCTCACCTCACCGGACGTAACTTCGGCGTAGGCCATGGTGTTGATCGCGGTGAATTGAAGCGAGCGGAAGAAGCCGCCGACCACCAGAATGATCATGATCAGCAGCAATGGCGTCGATGGCGTGAACAGGGCGCAGGCGGCGAGGAAGAACGAACTCACCACCGCGTTGATGACCATGATGTTGCGGAAGCCGAAGGTGCGGATGATCCGCGCGGCAAGAGTCTTCATGCCGAGCGCGCCGACCGCGGAGGCAAATGTCACCAGACCCGACTTGAACGGCGACAGACCGAAACCGACCTGCATCAGGAGCGGCAGCAGGAACGGCAGTGCGCCAATGCCAAGGCGGTACATGAAGCCGCCAGTCAGGCTGGCGCGCAACGTCGGATGCCTGATCAGTGTGAAATCCAGCACCGGCGATGCGGTCCGCTTGGCATGATACAGATAGAGCCCCATGCTTATCGCGCCGCCCATGATCAATCCGACGACGATTTGCCATGGCAGCAGGCCGAGACCGGCGACCGACAGCCCGAAGGCGAGACCGGCAACGCCCAATCCTGCAAGGACCAGCCCGACCACGTCAAAGCGTTCGGGATTCTCGCTCTTGATCGGGTCGATGTACTTCAGCGCCATCCAGATGCCGAGCAATCCGATCGGAATGTTGATCAGGAAGATCCAGTGCCACGAGAAGTAGGTGGTGATGAAACCGCCGAGCGGTGGCCCGATCACGGGGCCGATCAGCGCGGGCACAGTGACCCACGCCATCGCGTTGACCAGCGCGCGCTTGTCGATGGAGCGCAGCAGCACCAGCCGCCCGACCGGCGTCATCATCGCCCCGCCGATGCCCTGGATGATGCGCGCGATGACAAAATCGGTGACCGACGTGGACAGCGCGCAGCCGATCGAGCCGACCATGAACACGCCGATGGCGACGCTGAACACCGCCCGCGCGCCGAAGCGGTCCGCGGTCCAGCCGCTTGCCGGAATGAAAACGGCGAGCGAGAGCAGATAAGATGTGATCGCGAGTTTCAGCGTCAGCGGGCTGGTGCCGATATCGGCGGCGATGGCCGGGAGCGATGTCGCGATCACCGTCGAGTCCATGTTTTCCATGAACAGCGCGCAGGCCACGATCAGCGGTATCAGGCGTTCCTTCTGCATTTCTTCGGCTTCTTGGAAGGATTTAGGAGACGACGGGCACGAAGGGGAATGTTTGTCCTAGATAGGCCCCTTTTGCCAGTCTGGCGGGCCGATAAACTCGCGGTGCGCGGACCCGTTCCGGGTAAGGCTATTGTTAGAGGGGCTATTGCAGATGTCCCATGCGTAAAAACCTCTGATTTTCGAGCGAAATGCTTTGAAACGTCATGGGGGCGTGCTATCGACCACCGCCAACCCCATTGATGGGCTTCGATTCGAGCGACGCGTTAGCGGACCGCTCGATTTTGCACATCCTGAGGTTTTTACCGCAGCCGCAGGCTGCCGAACGGAGTTGGCAATGGCAAAGCAGTTGGGTCAGGGTATCCGCGAAGCATTCACATTCGACGATGTGCTGCTGAAACCCGGTCTGTCCGACATCCTGCCGTCCGACGCCGATGTGCGAACCCATCTGACCCGCGCCATTCCGCTCAACATTCCGATCATCGCCTCGGCAATGGACACCGTCACCGAAGCTTCCATGGCGATTGCGATGGCGCAGTCCGGCGGCATCGGCGTGATCCATCGGAATTTCGAAGGCGACGGCCAGGCCGCGCAGGTCCGTCAGGTCAAGAAATTCGAATCCGGGATGGTGGTGAACCCGCTTACCATCGGCCCCGACGCCAAGCTGGTCGATGCACTGACCCTGATGAAGGATCACGGCATCTCCGGCGTTCCTGTCGTCACCGGTGGCGGCAACGGCCAGCCGGGAAAGCTGGTCGGCATTCTGACCAATCGCGACGTCCGCTTCGCGACCGATCCGGAGCAGAAGGTTTCGGAATTGATGACGCATCAAAACCTCATCACGGTGAGGGAGGGCGTGAGCCAGACCGAAGCCAAGAAGATGCTGCATCAGAACCGCATCGAAAAGCTGCTGGTGGTTGATGACCAGTATCGCTGCGTCGGCCTTATCACGGTCAAGGATATGGAAAAGGCGGTGGCCTATCCGCTCGCCTCAAAAGATGCACAGGGGCGTTTGCGCGTCGCTGCCGCCACCACGGTCGGCGATGCCGGGTTTGCGCGCACCGAACGGCTGATCGAGGCCGGAGCCGATGTCATTGTCGTCGATACCGCGCACGGTCATTCGTCGCGTGTGCTGGAAGCGGTCAATCGCATCAAGCGGCTGTCGAATGCCGTACAGGTCATTGCCGGCAACGTCGCCACCACGGAAGCCACGCAGGCGTTGATCGATGCCGGTGCGGACGCCATCAAGGTCGGCATCGGGCCGGGCTCCATCTGCACCACGCGCATCGTTGCAGGCGTCGGCGTTCCGCAACTCACCGCGATCATGGACTCGGTGGAGGCTGCGAAGAAGGCGAACATTCCGGTGATCGCAGACGGCGGCATCAAGTATTCCGGCGATCTTGCCAAGGCGCTCGCCGCCGGTGCGGACGTCGCGATGGTCGGCTCGCTCTTGGCCGGCACCGACGAGACGCCGGGCGAAGTGTTCCTGTGGCAGGGCCGTTCCTACAAGGCCTATCGCGGCATGGGCTCGGTGGGTGCAATGGCGCGCGGCTCCGCCGATCGCTACTTCCAGCAGGACATCAAGGACACGCTCAAGCTCGTGCCGGAAGGCATCGAAGGGCAGGTGCCTTACAAGGGGCCGGTCGCCAACGTACTGCATCAGCTCGCCGGCGGCCTGCGCGCCGCGATGGGTTATGTGGGCGCGAAGGACATCCAGGACTTCCACGACAAGGCGGAGTTCGTCCGCATCACGGGCGCGGGTCTGCGTGAAAGCCATGTCCACGACGTCACCATTACGCGCGAAAGCCCGAACTATCCTGGCGGTAGCTAAATAAGCCCGCCTGATTTCGGCCCCATCGGCCTGTCAAAACGCGCTACACTCGTGCGGCAGTCCTGCTGCTTCGCGCGCATACTGGACGCACGTGTTTCAACGCCTCACGTCCATTGAACCGGCCGGACCGGCCGCAATGTGCCCAACATTTCAGAAAAGAAGAACATCATGGTTGACTGGACAGACGACAGGATTACCGCGCTCTCCGATCAGGATCTGAAAAACCTGCTGGTCAACGCTGAGCGCAGGTCGGTCGCGGATGTCGCCGATAAGTGCAAGGCTGAGCTTGAGAAGCGCAACGCCGCCAAGCCGCGCAAGGCATCGAAGCCGCGCTCGGAGCTAAAGGAGTTCGAGCACTCGGTGTCGGAACAGCTTGCCGAAGTCGGCAAGGAGATGGCGGCCAAATACGATCTGTCCGAGGAGACGGCGAAAGCGAGGTCGGAAGGCGTGAAAGGCTTCAAGGCGCACCGGCTGCTGGACTCGAAAGGCTACGCCAAGCTCGGCGGCATGCAGCGCGACGGATCGGTCGCCATCGAGCGCTACATTTCCTATCGCCGCGGCGACAGCACGGCGTATCTCGGGGTGTTTCTCCTCAAGGATGCACCGGCGGAAGATCACGAATTTCATGTGATCGCGCCGCAGGCATTTCTCGATGGCGGCAGGCCGGTGGCCGAAATCCGCCCGACCGCCACGGACAAGCAAAAGCAGGCGGCGGATAGCGGCCTCGCATTCAAGGACCTGACGAGCGCGGCAGCGGCGTTCGACAAGGCGCTGGCCAAGCTCACGGCCTGACGGCATCGGCCTCGCCATATAGATTCTGTTTTAAACGGGAGGAGCGGTATGGATGCCATGCCGCTCCTCTCGCGTTTGTGCACATGGCAATGCGCGGTCCTCTCGGCTAAATAACGTCCACGTTCATAAACCGAGGAAACAACATGTCCCAGTCAGCCAAGCGTATCGTGCTCGCGTCCCGTCCCGTCGGCGAACCCAAGCCGAGCGATTTTCGCCTTGAGGATTATCCGGTGCCGGCACCGGGCGAGGGGCAGCTCCTGCTGCGCACGATCTGGCTGTCTCTCGATCCTTACATGCGCGGCCGCATGAGCGACGGGCCGTCGTACTCCGCGCCAGTGCCGATCGACGGCGTGATGGAAGGCGGCACGGTGGCCGAGGTGGTTGCGTCGAACAATCCCGGCTTTGCCAAGGGCGACATCGTGCTCGCGCATTCGGGCTGGCAACAGTACGCGGTGTCGGATGGCAAGGGGCTGCGCAAGATCGATCCGAAGATCGCGCCGATCTCGACCGCTGTGGGTGTGCGCGGCATGCCCGGCATGACCGCCTACACCGGCCTGCTCGAAATCGGCAAGCCGAAGGCGGGCGAAACGGTGGTGGTCGCTGCTGCGTCGGGTGCGGTGGGTTCGGCGGTTGGTCAGATTGCGAAGATCAAGGGCGCGCGCGCTGTCGGCATCGCGGGCGGCAAGGACAAGTGCGATTACGTCAAGAACGAACTCGGCTTCGACGACTGCCTCGACCATCGCGATCCGGACCTGAAGGCCAAGCTGAAGGAGGCCTGTCCGAAGGGCATCGACGTTTACTTCGAGAACGTCGGCGGCAAGGTGTTCGATACGGTGTTTCCGCTATTGAATCCGTTCGCGCGGATTCCGGTGTGTGGACTGATCGCCGATTACAACACCATCTTCGGCAAGGACACGCCGACGCCACCCTGGGCGAATTCGATCATGCGCGCCATCTTGGTGAAGCGCCTGACATTCCGCGGTTTCATCGTCAGCGACTTCGCGGCGATGTTTCCGGATTTCATCCGCGACATGTCGCAGTGGCTCAAGGAAGGCAAGCTCAAGCACAAGGAGTTCGTCACCGAAGGTATCGAGAGCGCGCCGGAGGCGTTCATGGGCCTGCTCAAGGGCGCGAACTTCGGCAAGCAACTCGTGCGCGTCGGGCCCGACAAGGTTTAACGCGGCTTCACCTCTCCCGTGGGGAGAGGTCGGATCGCTCTTGCGATCCGGGTGAGGGGGTACGCTCTCTCGATAGATTCTACGCCCTCACCCCAACCCTCTCCCCACGGGAGAGGGAGTTGCATCGCATGTGCATCGAATGCGGTATTTCAGTTCAGACATTCAAGGTCACGCCACCGTCGAGGGCTCCGGCACCGAAAACAGATCGAGATTGATCTGTCCCGCCGCGCGAACGTGGCGAACTTCAAAACCGTCCGGCTGGAAGACATATTCCACCAGCCCGGTTTCCTTGATGCCGATCAGTTCCTGCTTCGCGTTGGACCGGATCACGAATGACGTCGACGGCGCCCAGATGTGCCGCACGTTGCCGAAGGTGAAGTCCCGGCGCTGATGGACATGGCCGCAGGCGACCAGCCGCAGGTCTGCGCCGCCGAACATCGTCACCAGATCGCTGCGCGCGGGCATCGGCACATAGCGGAACGATGTCGCCGAGATCTCTTCATCGCCGGGAGAGTCCTTGTACAGCGGCTTGTGAATGAACAGCGCCACAGGCTTGCCCCGCGCTGCGGACAATTGCCCGGCGAGCCATTCGCGCTGTTCGGCCTCGCAGGATAGTGAGGTGTTCATCACCAGCGAGTTCAATCCGATGAAGCACCAGCCTGCGGCGTCGAACTGCCAGTGATCCTCGCCGAACGCCGCGATGAAATTCTGCCGGTTAGCCTCGGACGCGCGCTGTGCCGGCTGCTCGCCGACCATCGTCGGATTGTCGCCGATGTCGTGATTGCCCGGAAGATACCGGCAATCGACGGGCAGTGCGTCGTGAAGGGCTTTTGCGAAATCGAGATCGTCCGGATGATCCGGCCCGTCGAAGGCGACGTCACCGCTGTTGATGACGAGATCGGGCCGGTTGTCGTCGATGTGTTGACTTACGCGATGAAAGTTTTCGACGAACTCGGGAAACCTTGCGCCGAGATGCGTATCGGTGATCTGGGTCAGGCGGAAGCTGGGCTTTAAGCTGGACATGGCGTGACTCCTTTGTGGAGCAAACTACACGCTGCGCATGTCAGTGAGATGGCTGATGAATTTATGCAGTACGTTTAAAACGCGCGGAGAAAATTGGAAAATTTTTAGGTGATTGAAGTGAGTCCGAGTTGAAAATATCGTCGTGCAAATGCTTCGGTCATGAAATTCTGGCGCCGGTGCCTCACAGCACGCGGTAACGGATAGCGAAGGTGTCGTCCGGCATTCCTCGTGCCGTCTCAGAGCGCGCGCCGGAAATGACGCGATCGACCATGTGCCACGGGCCGAACTCGTCGGACGGGCTGGGGTTCGGCGGCAGCCGCAGCTTGAAGGCGCGCTGCGCCTCGCCGGGCAGGCTAAGGATGACCATGCGCTCCGAGGTGCGGAACTTCAGCGGGACGTGGCCGCGGAGCACGGCGCGTCCGTCTTCGGTCGCACGCAGGTCGCCGTCGAGCTGAGCGAGCGTCTGGTTGAGATCGGTCAGGAGTTCGACCTGCGCATCGCGCTTCAGGTCGGTTCTGGCCATGGCTGGCGGCAGCCGGATTTCAAATTCCACGGCCGGCGCCCTGGCCATGACGCCGAGATGCGTCAGCGCCGCAGTGCGCAGGCTGAAGGCGCCGGCAGCCAGTGCTCCGATCATGAGAACGACGCCGAGGCTGCGCACGGCGACGCTGCGGAGAGTTGTCATGCCCTTTGTTGTGTCGGTCATCTCAGCACCCGGTCTGACCCTGAAAATGGAACTTCTGAGCATTGGTCGTCGTTGTCTGTGGACAGGTTCACAGTCCGCCGGGAATGATTTTCCTGGCGGGCAGAGGCTGCTCAGGCGCGGGCTGCGCTGAATTTTGGGGTATTTCAAATGATGATTCAGATGATTCTGCTGCCGACATTCGTTCTGGTCGGCCTGACATTGCTTGTCCTGTTCTGGCGCGGGCGCGATGGGTCAAGGCCTGCCGTGGATGGGGACTGGTTCGGTTATCATCTCCACACGCTGTTTTATGTGGTGGTCGTGCTGGCGATCGAGACCCGGCATGCCGACCTGATCATGGTCTTGTTGGCCTGGGTGTTCGTGGCGCTGCAGGTGTTTCAGGCCGGATTTCTGGTCACCACTGCGAATGCGCGCGGATCGCTGTTTTTCATCTCAGGGGCGCTGGTCCTGCTGGCCATGTGGCTGTATTTCGCCATTCGCGTCTTGTTTCTCATCTGAGACGCGGCTAGGTCAGGCGTCTGTTCTCTGATCTTGCATGCCTGAAAGACCACGATGACGCCTGCCGCGCGGCTGTCCGCAGCCATTGAGATTCTCGCAGCGATCGACGCGCAGCGCATCCCCGCGCCGAACGCGCTGAAGGACTGGGGCACCGCGCATCGCTTCGCGGGATCTGGAGACCGTGCCGCCATCGCGGGACTGGTGTTCGATGTGCTCCGCCGCAGGGCGTCGTCGGCATGGCTGATGGATGCCGACACGCCGCGCGCGCGGCTGCTCGGCATGCTCAAGCTGGAGCGCGGACTCAACGCCGATGCCGTCGCGGCACTGTGCGATGGCGGCCGTTTCGCACCGGAGCCGCTGACGGATCATGAGCGCGCCGCGCTTACATCGCGGACGCTGAAGGATGCGCCGGCGCATGTCGCGGGCGATTACCCCGAATGGCTCGATGCTCAATTCGCCGCCGTGTTCGGTGATACGCGTGTGGAGGAAACCACCGCGATGGCCAGCCGCGCGCCGCTCGATCTGCGGGTCAACACGCTGAAGGCAAAGCACGAGAAGGTGCTGGCCTCGATGAAGCATCTTGGCGCGAGAGCCACACCCTGGTCGCCATGGGGCGTGCGGATCGATCTTGGCGCCGATGCGCGCAATCCCGGCATCCATTCCGAAGAGGCTTTCATCAAGGGCGGCGTCGAAGTGCAGGACGAAGGCTCGCAACTCGCAGCCTTCCTGACCGGCGCGAAGCCGGGCGAGCAGGTGATCGACATGTGCGCCGGCGCGGGCGGTAAGACGCTGGCCCTCGCGGCGATGATGCAGGGCAAGGGCCGGCTCATTGCTACGGATCACGACAAGCGGCAGCTTGCGCCGATCCACGAGCGGCTGTCGCGGGCGGGCATTCACAATGTGGATGTGCGCACGCCGAGGGGCGCGGACGATACGCTGTCCGACATCAAGGCATCCGCCGATCTTGTGGTGATCGACGCGCCGTGCACCGGTACCGGCACGTGGCGGCGCAACCCCGATGCGAAATGGCGGATGCGCCCCGGCGCGCTCGAGGTTCGGATCAAGGACCAGCGTGAGGTGCTTGATCGTGCAGCGGGATTGGTGAAGCCCGGCGGGCGGATCGCCTATATCACCTGTTCTGTTTTGCCACAGGAAAACAACGAGCAGGTGAAAGCTTTCACCACGCGCCATCCCGATTACGAGGTGGTGCCGCCTTCGCAGGTGATGTCCGTGCTCTGGGACAAGGCGGATGACTTTGCCGCCGCGACGATCCAGTCGGACGAGGGCCTGCTGATGACCCCGCGCCGCACCGGGACGGACGGGTTCTTTGTGTCGGTCCTGACGCGCCGGACCTAACTCCTGTCAGCCGTGAATGTGGTTGGCTGATCCCTGAACGATCTTGCCGTCGGCATTCACGCGCAGGTACTCGCAGATCTGGTGTCCAAGCTCGTCGCGATAGAACACGACAAGGCTGTCCGGACTGACGAACGCGTTGATCAGCGTGAAATGAAGCTTCGGACGCAGGGGCAGGGCGCGTCCCCAATAGGTGCGCAGATTCTCCTTGCCGCGTAGCCGGCCGTTCTGGTCGAGACCGAGCTTGATGATCTTGTCGGAAACCATCTCGCTGTCATCAGCGTAAAGCGCGAGAACATTGTCGAGGTCCCGGGTGTTCCAGGCGGCGATCCAGGTGTCCGCGAAGGCGGTCCTTTGTTCGAGCGTCTTCTCCAAGGCTTGCACGTTTCTCTCCCGGCTTGTAATTAGGTCAGTATTATTGACCTATATTTCGGCAAGTCAACCGGAGGCTTTTTGATGGGTGGATTGCATCGGCGTGCATGCTTTGCCGGGTTGCGACTCCGCCCCCCGTCGCGTATTTCCTCTCCATGACAGCACACAGCCAGACCGCCCCAGCGACGCCCGACGTGGCGGCCGCTCACGAGAAGATTCTCATCGTCGATTTCGGCTCCCAGGTGACGCAGCTCATCGCGCGGCGCGTCCGTGAGGAGGGTGTTTATTCCGAGATCGTGCCGTTCCAGAAGGCCGAAGCCGCCTTCAGGGAGATGAAGCCAAAAGCTGTGATCCTCTCCGGCGGACCGGCTTCGGTGCTCGATCAGGATGCGCCGTCGGCACCGATGTCGATCCTGACGGCGGGCGTTCCGGTGCTCGGCATCTGCTACGGCGAGCAGACCATGGCGCAGCAGCTCGGCGGCACTGTCGAGGCCGGTCATCACCGCGAGTTCGGCCGCGCGCTGATCGAAGTCACTGATAACTGCGCGCTGTTCGAGGATGTCTGGAAGGTCGGCGAAAAGCATTACGTCTGGATGAGCCATGGTGATCGCGTCACCAAATTGCCGGACGGTTTTCGCGGCGTGGCGAAAGCGCCGGGGTCGCCGATCTCGGTCATCGCCGACGACAAGCGCAAGTTCTACGCGATGCAGTTTCATCCCGAGGTGGTACATACGCCGGACGGTGCGAAACTGATCAAGAATTTCGTGCGTAAGGTCGCTGGCCTCACCGGCGACTGGACCATGCGCGCCTTCCGCGAGGAAGCGGTCGAGAAGATCCGCGCGCAGGTCGGCAAGGGCAGGGTGATCTGCGGCCTTTCCGGTGGCGTGGACTCATCCGTCGCGGCGATCCTGATCCACGAAGCCATCGGCGATCAGCTCACCTGCGTGTTTGTCGATCATGGCATGCTGCGCAAGGACGAGGCCAAGACCGTCGTCGATCTGTTCCGGCATCATTACAACATTCCGCTGGTTCACGTGGATGCCTCGAAGACCTTCCTCGGAGAGCTTGAAGGCGTCACCGATCCGGAAGTGAAGCGCAAGACCATTGGCCGCCTGTTCATCGATGTGTTCGATGAGGAAGCCAAGAAGATCGGCGGCGCGGATTTCCTGGCCCAGGGCACGCTCTATCCCGACGTGATCGAAAGCGTCTCGTTCACCGGCGGCCCGTCGGTGACGATCAAGTCGCATCACAATGTCGGCGGCCTGCCCGCGCGCATGAACATGAAGCTGGTCGAGCCCTTGCGCGAACTCTTCAAGGACGAGGTGCGCGCGCTGGGCCGCGAACTCGGTCTGCCGGACGTGTTCGTGGGACGCCATCCGTTTCCGGGTCCGGGGCTTGCGATCCGCTGCCCCGGCGAGATCACCTGCGAGAAGCTCGATATCCTGCGCGAAGCCGATGCGGTGTATATCGACCAGATCCGCAAGGCGGGTCTTTACGACACCATCTGGCAGGCATTCGCGGTGCTGCTGCCGGTGAAGACCGTCGGCGTGATGGGTGACGGCCGCACCTATGAGTATGTGGTCGGCCTGCGTGCAGTGACATCCACCGACGGCATGACCGCGGACTTCTATCCGTTCGACATGAAGTTTTTGGGCGAAACCGCGACCCGCATCATCAACGAGGTGAAGGGCGTCAACCGCGTGGTCTACGATGTCACGAGCAAACCGCCGGGCACGATCGAGTGGGAATGAGGGGCCGATAAGCGGCGGAGAGCGGGCGAACCCATGGCGCCAGTCATCGTTGATCCCGAAAAGGTTCGCGCGTTCAAGGACGCCGAGAGCTTTCACAAGTGGCTCGCCAGGTATCACGACAAGAGCGACGAAATCTGGATCAAGATTCACAAGGTGGATTCGGGGCTCAAGTCGATTACGCCCAAAGAGGCCATCGATGTCGTGTTGTGCTGGGGCTGGATCGACGGCCAGCGCAAGGGTTTCGATGACCTGAGCTTTCTGCAGCGCTACTCGCCGCGCAGCAAGAAGGGCACCTGGAGCCAGATCAATGTCGACAATGTCGCACGGCTCATCAAAGAAGGAATGATGACCGAGCACGGCCTGAAGCAGGTCGAAGCCGCGAAAGCGGATGGGCGCTGGGATCGCGCCTACAAGAGCGGCAAGGAGATGAAAATCCCCGCCGATCTTCAGGAAGCCATCGACGCCGAGCCGAAAGCCAAGGCGATGCTGGCGAAACTCAGTGCGCAGAATCGCTTCGCGCTGGCGTTCCGCACTCACAACATGAAGACCGAAGCCGGGCGGAAGAAAAAGATCGAGGCGTTCGTCGCGATGCTCAAGCGCGGCGAAACGATTTATCCGCAACGCAAGAAATGAAGCGAGATATGCCGATCAAGGCCGAAGCGGTTTAGCGGTCTTCGCGCGTCGTTTCGGTGGACGTGCACCTTGCCGATCGTTTGTGGTGCGTTTATTTCACCGTGATCGCCACCTTGCCTTTTGCGCGTCCGGTCTCGACGTAGACCAGCGCGTCGCCGGTCTTCTCAAACGGGAACACCTTGTCAACGACAGGGCGAACCGCGCCGGATTCGATCAGACGCGTAATCTCACCTAGCTGCTGCCCATCTGCGCGCATGAACAGGAAGGAATAATTTATCCCGAGCTTCCTGGCTTTACTTCTCACGCCGCGGCTTAACAGGCGCAGCACCAGCTTCAGGAACGGATTCAATCCCAGCGCCTTGGCGAACGCAGGGTCCGGTGGACCGGAAATTGAAATGAGCAGGCCACCCGGCTTCACCACGCGAAGGGATTTTTCGAGCGTGTCTGGATCCTGACTGTTCAGGACGAGATCGTAGCCCGACAGGATTTTCTCGAAGTCCTGCGTCTTGTAGTCGATGACCACGTCTGCCCCCAGACTCTTGACCATCTCCATATTTTTCGCGCTCGTCGTGGTCGCCACTGTCGCGCCGAGATGCTTGGCGAGTTGGATGGCAAAAGTTCCGACACCGCCGGAGCCGGCCTGGATGAACACTCTCTGTCCCGGTTTTACCTTGCCGACCTCAACCAGCGCCTGCCACGCGGTCAACCCGACCAACGGAAGAGACGCGGCTTCTTCCATGCTGACGTTCGCCGGCTTCAGTGCCACGTCGGCTTCGTCGATGGCGATGAGTTCGGCAAACGTACCGATCCGATGATCGCGTGGCCGCGCGTAAACGTTGTCGCCAACCTTGAAACGCTTGACCTTCGATCCGGCCCTGACAACCGTTCCGGCGACATCGTGTCCGAGGATGAAAGGTGGACGATAGGGAAGGATGAGCTTGAACTCTCCATCCCGGATTTTGGAATCCAGAAGATTCACGGCCGTGGCGTGAACCTCGACCAGCACATCATTCTCCCGCACGTCCGGTTCCGGCCGATCGGTCAGGCGCAGAGGACCCTTCTTTTTGTACTTCTCAACGACGAACGCCTTCATGGTTATCTCCTTAAGAGTTAGCAGCGGCGTCAGGCGCCAAGGAAGGAAAGAGCCTTTTTCACGAAGGCTTCGTGATGCTGGAAGATGCCGCCATGTCCGGCGTCTTCGTAGATCACCAGCTCGGCCCCGGAGATGCGCCGCGCCATGTCGATGCTGTTCACGGTCGGAACCATGATGTCGTTGTCGCCGTTGGCGATCAGGACCGGGATTTTGATGGCGGCAAGATTCTGAGGCGGCTGCCGGCCCCAGCCTTTGATCGCCTTGAGTTGCCGCAGGAAAGCGCGGGGAGTGGGCTCCTTGTCGCGTTCCATCTTGCGCTCCTTCAGCCGGGCCAGAAAGGCTTTCGCGGCGCGATGGCCATTCGCTGTCGAGGTGAAGAACAGGTAGAACTTCGGATCCTGGAACGTCAGCATGCCCTTGACGATCAGTGGCCAGGATACCGATCCGACCTTGTCGATACCTTCGCCTCCCGCCGGACCAGTGCCGGTCAGGATAAGTTTTCGGACAAGGCCGGGAGCTTTCAGCGCGACATCCTGCGCCACGAACCCACCCAGTGAAAAGCCCAGCAGATCGACCTGCCTGAAGCCAAGCGCGTCGATCAGGGCAATCGTGTCCCGCGCCATTTCATCAATAGTCACCGGCGCTGTTCCGCCTGATCCGCCGATGCCCCGGTAGTCGGTCGCAATCACGCGATATCTGCTGGCGAGTCCGTCGACGATCCTCGGGTCGAAATTGTCCAGAACCGCGCCCCAATGGTTGAGCAAAACCAGAGGGATGCCGCCGCGCGGACCGAGATCACGATAGGCAAAAGCAGTTCCCCCAACATTGATGGAGAGGTTGGGGGCGTCGGCGTAGCGCACGCCCGGCCCGAGGTTGCCGACAGGCTTCGTCATCGCTGGCTCTCCACTCTGCGTTCAGTTTGTTGTGGAATATCGATGCAAAACGAGTTACTATCATTTCGAAAGTAAGTCACTATCAAAAAGATATCGATATGCAGAATCTTTCAGACCAGCCCTGCCTGATCGCCCGCAGCCTCGCGCTGGTGGGGGACGCATGGAGCATGCTGATCCTGCGGGATGCCCATGGGGGGCTGACGCGCTTCGATGAGTTCCGCAAAAGCCTTGGGATCGCTCCCACGATCCTGACCCGCCGGCTTTCGGCGCTTACGGATGACGGACTGCTGGAGAAGCGGCGCTATTCGGAGCGGCCGCCGCGCGATGAATACGTCCTGACTCAGGCGGGCAGGGACTTCCTGCCGGTGTTGTTTGCGATCAGCGCGTGGGGACGAAAGCACCGTAACAAGGACGGTGTAACCCGGTTCTTCGATGCTGAGATCGGGACGGAGATCGATCCCGTTACGATCGACCGTGCAACCGGCGCTCCGATCGGAACGCGTCAAATTCGTTTCGCTATGCCCGAGTGAGTTGTATCAGGCGATAGGCGCAGGCGCCGGAATTTCCGCCGCTCAACTTTCGCTCGTTTACTTGCCTGCGCTTCGCTTCGGCCGGCGCACGGCGCGCAGCTTTCCGCTCTTTCCGCCGCCGCAGAACAGTTGATCCTTGCCGTCGGATTCAAGGCCTGAAACTCCCGTTCCCGCCGGCAGCGTGAGTTCTTCGAAAACCTCGCCGGTCTGCGGATCGATCCGCCGCAGCGCGCTGTCGTCGCCTTCCCACACGCCGTGCCAGAGTTCGCCGTCGACCCAGGTGACGCCGGTGACAAAGCGGTTCGATTCAATGGTGCGGATGATGGCGCCCGTCTCGGGGTCGATCTGATGAATCTTCTTCTCGCGATACTGTCCGACCCAGAGTGAGCCTTCGGCCCACGCCATTCCTGAATCGCCGCCGTCGCCGGGCGCGGGGATGGTCGCAAGCACGCGCCCGGAGGCCGGGTCGATCTTGCGGATGTTCCTTTCGAAGATCTGGAACAGATGGCGTCCGTCGAAGGCCGTGCCCGCATGCGCGGGGACGTCGATGGTCCGCACAGGCTTGCCGCTCTGCGGGTCAAAAGCGTTCAGCCGGTCGCCGGACGCGAACCAGACATTCCGGCCGTCGAAGGTCACGCCGTGCACGTCCTCTGCGCCGGGAAAGGGGCCGTATTCGTGAAGGATTTCTGCTGCCGCGCGTTTCATTTTCTGCATCTCCGTTGCTTTGACGATCGCAACCTAATCACCCGGCAGGGCTGCAGGGAGTAACAATGTCGTCGTGAATCCGGCGACCGGCGGGGTCATCCAGCGGCGCGCGCGGGCACGGCCGAATGATTGCACCTTGCCGGCGTCCGCGAGTTCATCGAGCGCGCGCTGCACAGTGCGCTGGCTGGCGCCGAGCGCGAGGGCGAGCGCCGAACTCGACCACGACTCGCCGTCGGCGAGAAAAGCCAGCACCGATCCGTGATCCTCTTCGACCGGCGTCGCCAGCACGGCCACATCGCGCGCGCTGAGTGGCGCCAGCGCGAACCCGTCCTTGGTCGCGGTGATGTCCGCCAGCGGCCGCAGCGCCTTGCGAAGCCGCCCGATCTCAACGCGCAGCCTCGCACGATGGGAGTCATCGGCGTGCTTCGCCCTGAAGGCGCGCGCGAGCAGCACGCTTCGAGGGGCGTCTTGCGGCCACGCTTCAGCGAGCGCGCGGGCAAGCGCGAACAGCACCGGACGCCCCGCGAGCGAGACGCTCGTGCCCGCGCTGCGTACGGCATAACGCGCGGCATCCACGATGAGCGTTTTCGAGGTGAGCAGCCTTTCGACGTCTTCGAGCAGGAGAAAACGCTCTTCGCCATGCGCGATCATACGTGCCGCCGGCGTCTTCAACACGCGGGACGCGCTGTCGACTTCCGCCAGCAGCGCGGGAATGTGGGCCTCGCGTGCCGCGCGTTCGGCTCTCACCAGCGCTGCGCGAGCTTCTTTTGTGCGAATTCTCCGCATCGCGATTCCCGCTACGGTCAGTTCATGCGCCGCGCGCCATGCGGGCGGGAGGGGAGCGGGGTCGAGTTCGGCGATCGCGTGCTCGGCCTGGTCGAGTCGCCCAATCAGAAGAAGACGCCTGATCTCGAGGTGCCGCGCGTGGGCTGCATTGACCCAGTCGCCGTGCTGTTCAAGAACCGTACGGGCGCTGTCGAGCGCCTTCACGGGCCAGCCGAGATGACCGGAAACCACGTCGCGCGAGACCAGCGCGATCTCGGCCTCGGCAACGACACATCTGGCGCGCGCCACGGCCTCCTTCGGGCCGAACGCACGCGCGGCCCTTTGCAGAAGCGTTCGTGCCTTGGCGAGGTCGCCGAGCTGAGCCATTGCAAGGCCCCGGAGCGCAAGGGCTGGCGGATCGTTGCGCAGCGCGACCCGGTTCAGTGCTCCGAGAGGATCTCCCGTTGCGAGCGCGCGGGCTGCAGCCGTGATCAGCGAGTCCATCGGAATCCCGCCAAACTTGTCACTCCCACCGTTTCCACATCCGACCTTAAGTCTGTCCCCGAGCACGAACGATCGGCGGTGAACGGCGTTGCGTTCCGAAGACACGAGCCATTCGGAGGTTCCGATGACCACGATTACCTCACCTGAGACGCCCCGGAAAGAAGGACAGAACGCCATGAACACGCCACCTGTTGTTTCGGCAGAAGAATGGGAGGCTGCGCGCGAGCGGCTTCTGGTCAAGGAGAAGGCCCAGACGCGCGCCCGTGACGCGCTGGCCGCAGAGCGCCGGCGGATGCCATGGATGGCCGTGGAGAAGACATACGCGTTCGACGGGCCGAACGGCAAAATGAGCCTGCTCGACCTGTTTCAGGGCCGCCGCCAGTTGATCGTCTATCGCGCGTTCTTCGAGCCCGGCGTGCATGGTTGGCCGGAGCATGCCTGCATCGGCTGTTCGCTCGGAGCCGATCAGGTTTCCAATCCGGTCCATCTCAACGCGCGCGACACCACGCTCGTCTATGCCTCGCGTGCCCCGCAGGCCGATATCACGCGCCTGAAAGCGCGGATGGGCTGGGAGCATATCCCGTGGGTGACCATCACCGACAGTTTCGATGCCGATTTCGGTGTCGATCTGTGGCATGGCCACAACGCCTTCATTCGCGATGGCGACCGCATCTTCCGCACCTACTTCATCAACACGCGCGGCGATGAGGCGATGGGCACGGTGTGGAGCTATCTCGATATGACCGCGCTCGGGCGTCAGGAAGCGTGGGAAGATTCGCCACGAGGTTATCCGCAGGAACGGCCCTACAAGTGGTGGAACTGGAACGACAGTTATGTTCCGGGCGCCGCGCCCGATCCGAAATGGATTGCCGTATCCGATGCCGGCGAGGAAGCGTTCCGCAATAAAGACAACGGTGCGGCGACATGAGCGCGACCTGTTCGGATGCGCCCCGGAACGCAGGCGCGTTCCGGGCAGGCGAGTGGCTGAGCCTTGCGGCCGCGCCGACCTGCGCGGTCATGGCGCTGCTGACGGGTGTTGCCGATGAAAGCGCTCCGGCGTTTATGTGCGCGCACGGCACATCGTTCGGCGGCATGGCCGCGATGTACGGGCTGATGAGTGCGTTCCATCTTGCGCCGTGGCTGAAGCTGATCTTCGGCCGGTAACCTAACCGATCCTTGATTGGATGATGCCGACTGTTCCCGGTATTCTTGCGGGCATGATCGCGCGCGGCGCGCGCCACGGCAGACGAGGAATGGATTGATGACGATTTCGACACGGCGCGCGGTGTTGGCGGGAGCATTGCCCGTGGCGGCATGGCTGGTGCTGACGCGTTATTCGCATGCAGCCGAAGGGCTTCCCCGGATGACCGTGACCCGGGATCCTGCATGCGGCTGCTGCGGCGGCTGGATCGCACATGTGAAGGCGGCAGGTTTTGCAGTCGATGAAATCCAGTCTGCCGACGTCGCACCGCTCAAGACAAAACTTGGCGTGCCTCTGGAGCTTTCCTCCTGTCACACGGCCGAAATCGGCGGCTATGCCATCGAAGGGCATGTGCCGGCCGATGCGATCAAACGGCTGCTTGCCGAAAAACCGCAGGCGAAAGGCCTGGCCGTTGGCGGCATGCCGACCGGATCTCCGGGCATGGAGGTCGAGGGAAGTCCGCCCGAGACATATGATGTGGTTCTCTTTTCGGCCGACGGGCAACGCGTGTTCGCGCGCTATCGCGGAGCGCAGGCGATCTGATCAAACCGCGCCCGCTATCTCGCGTGCGATGCTGACAAAGCGCTCGATGGTCGGCGTGGTGTCTCCAGTGCGCCATGTGATTCCGGTTTCCAGGATCGGCGCGTCACCCGCCAGATCGACATAGCGGACGCCGGTTCGCGCGAGGTTGCGCAGCGAGGCAGGCACGAGCGCGATTCCCATTCCGGCGGAGACAAGACTGATGATGGTCTGCATCTGGATCGCCTCCTGCGCGATCCGCGCCTGTCCACCATGTGCCGTGTAATACTCGGTGACAAGATCGTGGAAGGCCGGCGCGCTCTGCCGTGGAAAGATGATGAGCGGTGCGCTCACGACAGATTCCGGCGCGAGCCGATCCGCCGACAGCGACAGCGTACCATCGGCAATCCAGCTCTCCGGCACGGCTGCGACCAGCGGCTCGGTGACGAGTGGCAGATAGGAGAGCGGTTTGGGCAACCCCGCGTTCGGCGGCGGGATCACCAGACCGACATGGCCGTCGCCCTCGAGCAGGTTTGCGATCTGCACATTGCTGGTGGCTTCCGTCAGCGAGATTTCGACGTTGGGATAGAGCGAAGCATAGCGGCGCACCAGCAGCGGCAGGATGCTGTAGTCGGCGGTGCTGACGAAGGAGAGCGCCAGACGACCGGCGGTGCCGTCGCGCAATTGATGCGCGATCTCGGGCAGGGTGTTTACGCCATCGAGCGCGGCGCGCACATGGGGCAGCCATTCCGCCCCGAACGGTGTCAGCGCCACGCTGCGTTTGGTCCGCACGAACAGCGGCGCGCCGAGTTCGCGCTCCATGGCCATGATGGATTGGCTGAGCGGGGGCTGGGTCATGCCGAGCCGCTCGGCGGCTCGTCCGAAATGCAGGGTGTCCGCGACGGTAACGAAATGCCTGAGTTGCCGGGTATCCACTATTAATACTCTGAGTGACCTATTTTTCCCTGAATAATATATTTTACAGGATCAAAGAACCCCATTATTGGAACCGTTCCAATAAAAGAGGGAACAACCATGCCGGCATACCGCTCCAGAACCTCCACCCACGGCCGCAACATGGCCGGCGCCCGCGGCCTCTGGCGTGCGACGGGCATGAAGGATGCGGATTTCGGCAAGCCGATCATCGCCATCGCCAACAGCTTCACCCAGTTCGTGCCGGGCCATGTGCATCTGAAGGATCTCGGGCAGCTCGTGGCTGGCGAGATCGAAGCGGCGGGCGGCGTCGCCAAGGAATTCAACACCATCGCCGTCGATGACGGCATCGCGATGGGCCACAGCGGCATGCTCTACTCATTGCCGAGCCGCGAACTGATCGCCGACGCGGTCGAGTACATGGTCAACGCGCATTGCGCCGACGCGCTGGTGTGCATTTCCAACTGCGACAAGATCACGCCCGGCATGCTGATGGCGGCGATGCGGCTGAACATCCCGACCGTGTTCGTCTCCGGTGGACCGATGGAAGCCGGCAAAGTCGTCGTGAAAGGCGCCAAGCGTTCGGTCGATCTGATCGATGCGATGATCGTGGCCGCCGACGACAGCTACACCGATCAGGAAGTCGCGGCGGTCGAGCGCTCGGCGTGTCCGACCTGCGGATCGTGCTCGGGCATGTTCACCGCGAACTCGATGAACTGTTTGACCGAAGCGCTGGGCCTGTCGCTGCCGGGCAATGGTTCGGTGCTGGCGACCCATGCCGATCGTGAGCGGCTGTTCCGGGAAGCGGGCCATGTGATCGTTGATCTTGCGCGCCGCTGGTACGAGCAGGACGATGCGAGCGCACTGCCGCGCACGATTGCGAACTATGCAGCATTCGAGAACGCGATGAGCCTCGACATCGCCATGGGCGGCTCGACCAACACCGTGCTGCATCTTCTGGCTGCCGCGCAGGAAGGCGAGGTCGATTTCACCATGGCCGACATCGACCGGCTGTCGCGCCGCGTGCCGTGCCTCTGCAAGGTCGCGCCGGCGAAGAACGACGTTCACATGGAAGACGTGCATCGCGCCGGTGGCGTGATGGCGATTCTCGGCGAACTCGAACGCGCCAAGCTGATCGATACCAGTCTGCCGACCGTGCATGCGCCGACCATGGCCGATGCGCTCAACCGCTGGGACATCGGACGCACCAACAGCGAGTCGGTGCGTAATTTCTTCCGCGCCGCGCCCGGCGGCGTGCCGACGCAGGTCGCTTTCAGCCAGTCCGCGCGGTGGGACGAACTGGACACCGATCGCCAGAAGGGCGTCATCCGCTCGGCTGAGCATCCGTTCTCGAAGGACGGCGGACTTGCCGTGCTGTTCGGCAACATCGCGCCGGAAGGTTGCATCGTGAAGACCGCCGGCGTGGATGAATCGATCCTGACGTTCCGCGGCACGGCGCATGTCTTCGAAAGCCAGGATGACGCGGTGTCCGGCATTCTCGGCAACCGCGTGAAGCCCGGCGAGGTGGTCGTCGTGCGTTACGAAGGCCCGAAGGGTGGTCCGGGTATGCAGGAGATGCTGTATCCGACCAGCTATCTGAAGTCGAAAGGCCTCGGCAAGGTGTGCGCGCTGGTGACCGACGGCCGGTTCTCGGGTGGAAGCTCGGGCCTTTCGATCGGCCACGTGTCGCCGGAAGCGGCTGAAGGCGGATTGATTGGTCTCGTGGAGACCGGCGATCCGATCCTGATCGATATCCCGAACCGCATCATCAGCGTCGAGCTTGACGATGCCGTGCTTGCTGCTCGTCGCGCGGCGATGGAAGCCAAGGGCAGTGCGGCCTGGAAGCCCGTCGACCGGCAGCGCGTGGTGTCGCCTGCGTTGCGCGCTTACGCGGCGCTGACGACCAACGCGTCGCGCGGCGCCGTTCGCGATGTGTCTCAGGTCGAGAAGTAATAGCTAACGCTGATGCGGGCGAGAGCCCGCGTCAGCGTTTCAGCAACTCATAGACGACCGGGTTGTCGGCGCACGCACTGAGGCCGCATTCCAGCAGTGTCGAGATCACATTCAGCGCCGTCAGCCCGATGACCAGCCACACCGCCGTGTGCGCGAAGGTGGTCATCGCAGGCGGCACGGATTCCTGCTTCTCGAACTGCCTGTCGAACAGCAGGGCGATGGCGATCATTGCGATGGCCACAATGAATCCCAGCAGCGCCCACGTATAGTAATGATAGCCGAACAGCGCCGAGCCGTAGCCGGCGTCACCGGGCATGATGTGCAACAGAACCTGACGCGTCGAAACCATCGCTCCGACAAGCGCGGCCAGCAGCGACAGTGCGTAGTGGCTGGGCCGTGGCCCGAAGCGGATGTTCAGCATCGGCCCGATGGCGAGTGCCGCGAACATGATGCGCTGAAGCAGGCACAGCGGGCAGGGCAGTTCGTTCAGCATGAACTGCGCGGCAAACGCCGCGGCGAGCACCGCAGCAACACCGTAGAGGCCGAGGGCGTTGAGGGTGACGGCGCGTTCCGGGGACATGCGATGCGCCTCAGAACGACAGCTTGAGCGTGTCGGTTGCGTGATGAAGGTAAGTCGCGACGCACGCGATCAGCAGCACGCCTAACAGGGACATTGCAAGCGCTCGCGAGCCGCGCCACGCGACACACATCACGATCGCTGCGGCCAGAAATAGCGCGGTAAATTCCATCTTCGCTTCCCCAGCGGATATATGGATTTACTCTACGCCAGATTCGGCAATCGCGGTCTTGCATTTCAAACAGCGTAACGCCGCCGATGACGCTTGCGCGTCACCGGCGGCGTTGTTCGGGACCGCGTTACCCCTTTACATAGGCAGCCAGCTTTTCCAGCGTCTGCATGCCGAGTTCGACCGCACCGAACTTCATGACGGCATTGCGCGCCTCGATGGACGGGAAGACTGACGTCCTGGTCAGCAGCGTCCGCTTTGGGCCAAGTGCCTTGAAGGTGGTCGTGACCTCGAATGCGTTCGGATCGTTGTCGATGTCCGAACCGTGGCGATAGTCGAGGCGTTCTGCCGGCGTGATGTCGCGATACTCGATGCGGTTCGGATAATCGGTGCCGTCCGGACCATGCATGGTGAAGCGGAACAGGCCGCCGACGCGAAAGTCCATCGCGAGAACCGTGATGGTGAAGCCATTGGGGCCGTACCAGGCCTTCAACGCCTCGGCCTCGGTGAAGGCGCGGAACAGCACATCCGGCGGAGCATCGAATTCGCGTTCCATGGTGATGGTGGGCTGATCGGCCGGTGAGCTTGCCCTGACTTTGAGAGTCGCCGCTGTCATGAGTCTGTTTCCTTTGACTGGATGTCTTTCAAATACAGATCGAGCTTGCCGAAGCTCTCCTCCCAGAACCGCCGATATTGATCGAGCCATTCGGTCGCTTCCTTCAGCGCCTTGGGTTCGAGGCGGCATGGCCGCCACTGGGCCGTGCGCCCGCGCGTGACGAGGCCTGCGGTCTCCAGAACTTTCAGGTGCTGGGAGACGGCGGGGAGGCTCATGTCGAACGGCTTCGCCAGTTCCTGCACGGAGGTCTCGCCAAGCGCGAGGCGGGCGAGGATCGCGCGCCGCGTGGGATCGGCGAGAGCCTTGAAGGTCATGTCGAGAGCGTCTGCTGGCATGGCTCAACCTGTATTTAAGTAGATGCTTAAATACGATGGGAAGATCTCATCGTCAAGCCCGAAAATCCCCTTGCATCTCGGACTTCGGCATCAACAATGTTCGTTGTTTGTTCTATTGCGCAAGCAGGTTCAGATCGTGCCCGAACAGCTTGTTTTTCAAGGATTTGAGCATCAGCTCTTGCATGAGCCTACGGACGGATTGTTCCTGGCCGTGGTGCCGCCGGCGAGTATGGCTGATCGCATCAGCAACCTGATTCCGGAGCTTCGTGCCCGTCACGGATTGAGAGGCGAGCCGCTTTCGCCGAGGCGGCTCCATGTCACGCTGCACTATCTCGGCTCATACAACGGTTTGCCCCGGAAACTCATGGAGACGGTTTGCGCGGCGGCACCGGCAGTTTCAATGCCGCCGTTCGAGATCAGCTTTGATCGTGCCCTGAGCTTCACCAGCAGGAAAAAGGCAAGGCCCTTTGTACTGCGGGCAGGCGGGGACGTTATCCCGCTGCTGGGGCTTCACCGCGCCGTGGGTGAGGCCATCACAAGAGCTGGCCTTGGCCGGTGGGTGACGCGGCATTTCACACCGCATATGACGTTGCTTTACGACAGGCGGCTGGTGGACGAGCACCCGATTGAATCGCTCGGCTGGACCGTGACCGATTTCGTTTTCGTGCACAGCCTTGTCGGCCAGGGAGTGCACAATCATCTCGCGCGCTGGCCGCTACAGCGCTAAATCCTGTTTCAGAAATGCGAGGGATTGAGCTTGCCCATCACCATCTACGGCATCAAGAACTGCGACACGATGAAGAAAGCGCGCGCGTGGCTGGACAAGCATGGTGTCGACTACAGTTTTCACGACTACAAGACCGCCGGCATCGACAAGGACCGCCTTGCGCGCTGGAGCAAGACCGTCGGCTGGGAAACCTTGCTGAACCGGGCCGGCACCACATTCCGGAAGTTGCCGGATGCCGACAAGGCCAACCTCACAGAGAAGAAGGCGATGGCACTGATGCTTGCTCAGCCGTCCATGATCAAGCGTCCCGTTCTTGAAGTTCGCGGCAAGCTGCTGGTCGGCTTCAAGCCGGAGAACTACGCGGCGGTGGTCGGGTAGGCCGCGCGAAGCTGCGGCACGGAACCTTCGTCAGGATGCTGCCGATAAAACGTTATTGATCCGCCGATTTTCCTTGAGGGGTGCGACGTTCTGGCGCACCGTCGCGGGACGTGCCATTTTACCGTCCGCGCTCTTCCCTCAGGATATCTCCGATGACAGTCACCGCCGCGCCATCAGTACCGGCCTCAACAAAATCGCCCTGGTATTCCATCCTTTATGTTCAGGTGCTGATTGCCATCGCACTCGGTGTTCTGGTCGGACATTTCTATCCGGGCACCGGCAAGGCGCTGAAGCCGCTCGGGGACGGCTTCATCTCGCTGATCAAGATGATGATCGCGCCCGTCATCTTCTGCACGGTGGTGCACGGCATTTCCTCGATGGGCGATCTCAAGCGCGTCGGCCGCGTGGGCCTTAAGGCTCTGCTGTATTTCGAAGTCGTCTCAACGATCGCGCTGGCGGTGGGCCTGCTCGTCGGTGAAATCGTTCAGCCCGGCAGCGGGTTCAACATCGATCCTGCGACGCTCGATCCGAAGGCTGTTGCGACTTACGTCCACAAGGCGAGTGAAGAGGGGATCGTCTCGCACTTGATGGCGATCATCCCGAACAGTTTCATCGGCGCTCTGGCGAATGGCGATCTGTTGCAGGTGCTGCTGGTCTCCATCCTGTCGGGTTTCGCGATTGCCTTCATGGGACCCGCGGGCGAACCGATCGCAAATGCCATCGACATGGCCGCGAAAGTCTTCTTCGGCGTGATCCGCATCATCGTCCGTGCGGCGCCGATCGGCGCATTCGGTGCGATGGCCTTTACGGTTGGCGCTTACGGGCTCGGCGCGTTGTGGAATCTGGTCGCGCTGATCGGTACTTTCTACCTGACCAGCATGCTGTTCGTCTTGCTGGTGCTCGGCGGGATCGCGCGGTTCGCGGGATTCTCCATCCTGCGCTTCATCGCCTACATCAAGGATGAGCTTCTGATTGTGCTTGGCACCAGCTCATCCGAAACCGTGCTGCCCAACATGATCAAGAAGATGGAGCGGCTCGGTGCATCGCGCGGCGTGGTCGGTCTCGTGATCCCCACCGGCTACAGCTTCAATCTCGACGGCACCAACATCTACATGACGCTGGCGACGCTGTTCCTTGCGCAGGCGACCAACACGCATCTGACGATCTGGCAGGAGCTTGGCATTCTTGGCGTTGCGATCATCACCTCGAAAGGCGCATCGGGCGTAACGGGTGCTGGCTTCATCACACTGGCTGCCACGCTTGCGATCGTGCCGGATATTCCGATCGCGTCGCTGGCGATCCTGGTCGGCATCGACAAGTTCATGAGCGAGTGCCGCGCGCTGACCAATCTGATCGGCAACGGCGTTGCGACCGTGGTGATCAGCCGCTGGGAAGGCGAACTCGACAAGGACAAGCTGCACGAAGCGATGGCGCATCCCATCGAACTCGGCGAGGCGATGGAAAACGTCCGTGCATAGCCGTCGTAATTGTTAGACGAACTCGATGGTGTCGCCGGGCGCGATCCGCCCGGGAGCCTTGTGGAACAGGTCCCGGTCGATGACGGCGCGCAACTTGTAGTTCGGCGGCATATCGTTCGCCCGCATCAGGTTTCTGATCTCGAAGCCGCCGTCGTCGGAAATCGTCTTCAGCGAGGCGATGATCCGGTTGACACCGTCACCGTCTGAGAAAGGCATCAGGAGCCGCTCGTAATCGACCTTGCGGCCGTAAAGGTCGCTGACCTGCGAGATCGTGAACATCGGGAGTTGCCTCCGGACACATTCCCGGTAGATCGGCATGACAACCGGCGCGAGTTTGGCGCCCATATATTCTTCAAGGTCGCGTCCCTTGCCGGCGGTCCCGAATGCGATCGACATCCGGTCGCCGTCGCTCTCGATGAAAAACCGGGGTGCGCCGCCGGAGCAGTCGGCCAAGATGTAGACGAGGTCGTCGCGCTCATCGGCGAGACGATCGGGACGATAATCGTCAAATGCCGGCAGGCGCTCATGCCTGGCATAGAGCCGCAGCCAGAAATTCAGAAGCTCGCGCTGCTTGATCGACTTTACGACAGGCGGACCTGCGCTTTCGAAATCCATGGCCGCAATCCCCGCTACAACTGAGGGAAAGTCCTTGCCAGCAATCATCGGTTTGCGGTCGAAATATTTGATGAAGAGGAGACTTGGGCGAATATTAGGCTTAACGATGCGTTTCCGGGCACCTGAAAGAGAGCCGGAATAGCCCTAGGTGGCGGTGGACATTATGCTTTTTGCGCATTACGCATCGTGCGCTGGGCAGCATTGCAGCTTGCGCATCGCTAACAATTCGCTGCATATTCCCGGCCGAGTTACGGGTCGAGGGCGGCTTTCTGACAGCCGGGGGACTCGGCAACCAAAACGGCCACGCGCGGAAAACCTGCGTGAAGGCTGACAGGGGGAAATTACTTGTCTGATGAGTTCATTCTAGAAACCTCTGGGTTGACCAAGGAGTTCGCGGGTTTTGTGGCCGTGAGCGACGTCAATCTGAAGGTTCGTCGCGGCAGTATTCATGCACTGATCGGCCCGAACGGGGCCGGCAAGACGACATGCTTCAACCTGCTGACCAAGTTCCTGAAACCGACGCGCGGCGAAATTCGCTATAAGGGGCAGGACATTACCGCGATGGCGCCGGCCGATGTGGCGCGCCTGGGTCTTGTCCGCTCGTTCCAGATCTCGGCGGTGTTCCCGCATCTGACGGCGCTGGAGAACGTGCGGGTCGCGTTGCAGCGCCAGCACGGCTCGTCGTTCGATTTCTGGCGCTCGAAGTCGGTGCTCGACCGCTTCAATGGGCGTGCGCGGGAACTGCTCGAGGATGTCGGTCTCAGCGAATTCGCCAGTACGCCTGCGGTGGAAATGCCCTACGGCCGCAAGCGCGCGCTGGAGATTGCCACCACACTGGCGCTCGATCCGGAAATGATGCTGCTCGACGAGCCGATGGCCGGCATGGGCCATGAAGACATCGACAAGGTCGCCGCGCTGATCAAGCGCATCTCGCAGAAGTACACGATCCTGATGGTCGAACATAACCTCAACGTCGTCGCCAACCTGTCCGATACGATCACCGTGCTGACGCGCGGCAAGGTGCTGGCGGAAGGCGACTACGCCACGCTCACGAAGCATCCGCAGGTCAAGGAAGCCTATCTGGGAGCTGGCCATGAGTAATGCGGGCGCTCCGGTGCTGACCGTCAAGAATCTCGAAGCGTGGTACGGCGAGTCCCACATCCTTCACGGCATGAACTTCGATGTGCGCCCGGGCGAGGTGGTGACGCTGCTCGGCCGCAACGGCGCGGGCAAGACCACGACGCTGAAATCGGTGATGGGAATCATCGGCAAGCGCACGGGCTCCGTCGAGTTCGAGAACAAGGAGATGATCCGCCTGCCGTCCGACAAGATCGCGCGCCTTGGCGTTGCGTTCTGTCCGGAGGAGCGCGGCATTTTCGCGAGCCTCGACGTCAAGGAAAACCTGATGCTGCCGCCAACCATCCGCGGCGGCGGCATGACCCTCGACCAGATTTTCGAACTGTTCCCCAATCTCAAGGAGCGTCTCGGCAGCCAGGGCACCAAATTGTCCGGCGGCGAGCAGCAGATGCTGGCGATCGCCCGCATCCTGCGCACCGGCGCGCGCTTCCTGATGCTGGACGAGCCGACCGAAGGTCTTGCACCGGTCATCATCCAGCAGATCGGGCACATGATCAAACGCCTGAAGGCGGAAGGCTTCACCATCCTTCTGGTCGAGCAGAACTTCCGTTTCGCCTCGACGGTCGCCGACCGCTACTACATCGTCGAGCACGGCAAGATCATCGATGCGTTCGCAAACTCCGAACTCCAGGCCAACATGGAGAAACTGCACACCTATCTGGGTGTGTAACGGCAACTTTTTAGAACAGAAAGTCCACGAGTAACGACAACGCCGCAACAAGCGGCATCCAGGAGGAAAAGATAATGAAAAACACGATTTCGGCACTCATGCTGGGTACCGCGCTGATGGTCGGCGCAGGAACCAGCGCGTTCGCGCAGGACAAGGTCGTCAAGATCGGCAACCTGACCGACATGTCCGGGCTTTACGCCGACGTGGGTGGAGCGGGCTCGACTCTTGCCGCGCAGATGGCTGTCGAGGACTCCGGCCTCGCCAAGAAGGGCTGGAAGATCGATGTCATTTCGGCAGATCACCAGAACAAGCCTGATGTCGGGACCACGACGGCCCGTCAGTGGATCGACGTCGAGAAAGTTGACGTGATCGTCGACGTTCTGAATTCCGGCGTTGCGCTCGCGGTGAAGAACGTCGTCACCGAGAAGAACTCCATCATGATCAACTCCGGCGCGGCGTCGTCGGATCTGACCAACGCGCAGTGCTCGCCGAACGTCGTGCACTGGACCTACGACACCTACATGCTGGCCAACAGCACCGGCACGGCGCTGGTGAAGGCCGGTGGTGACACCTGGTTCTTCCTCACCGCTGACTACGCATTCGGCGCCGCGCTCGAGCGCGACACCACTGCGGCCGTGACCAAGGCAGGCGGCAAGGTTCTCGGCAGCGTCAAGCATCCGCTGAACTCGTCGGACTTCTCGTCGTTCCTGCTGCAGGCGCAGGCCTCGAAGGCGAAGATCGTCGGTCTGGCGAACGCCGGCGGCGACACCACGAACTCGATCAAGCAGGCGGCCGAATTCGGCATCGTCAAGGGCGGACAGAAACTGGCCGGCATGCTGATGTTCATCAGCGACGTCAATTCGCTCGGCCTGAATGTTGCGCAGGGCCTGAACTTCACCGAGACGTTCTACTGGGACCTGAACGACAGCACGCGACAGTTCTCCAAGCGCTATTCTGAGCGCATGAAGAACAAGGCCATGCCGACCATGGTGCAGGCGGGTGTCTATGCCGGTCTCATGCACTACTTCAAGGCGCTCGAGGCACTCGGCGGCAACCCGCACGACGGCAAGGCCGTCGTGGAGAAGATGAAGTCCATGCCGACCGACGACGCGCTGTTCGGCAAGGGCCTGATCGAGCCTAACGGCCGCGCACTTCATCCGGCCTATCTGTTCGAGGTAAAGAAGCCGTCGGAGTCGAAGGGTCCGTGGGACTACTACAAGCTCGTCGGCACGACGCCCATGGACAAGGCCTTCCGTCCGCTGTCGGAAAGCGTCTGCCCGCTGGTGAAGAAGTAATCGCAAATTCGCCCGGCGGCTTTGCGCCGCCGGGCATTTCTCAATATCGCTCCAACTGCGCGCGAAAGAATCGATACGATGCAAGCTCTCTACGCCCAGCTTCTGGTTGGACTGATCAACGGCTCGTTTTACGCGCTGCTGAGTCTCGGGCTGGCCGTTATTTTCGGAATGCTCAACATCATCAATTTCGCGCACGGCGCGCTCTACATGATGGGTGCGTTCGTTGCTTACTTCCTGCTGAACCTTTTCGGCGTCAACTACTGGTGGGCGCTGATCCTCGCGCCGGTGATCGTCGGCGGCTTCGGCATCCTGCTTGAGCGCACCATGCTGCAATGGCTGACCGGGCTCGATCATCTCTACGGCCTGCTGCTGACCTTCGGCATGGCGCTGATCATCCAGGGTGTGTTCCAGAACTATTTCGGCTCGTCCGGACTGCCTTACGCCATTCCCGATCTGCTCAAAGGCGGCGTCAATCTCGGCTTCATGTACCTGCCGATCTATCGCGGCTGGGTCGTTGTATTCTCGCTCGTGGTCTGTCTTGCGACTTGGTACCTGATCGAGCGCACCCGGCTCGGCGCCTATCTGCGCGCCGCCACAGAGAACCCGACGCTGGTGCGCGCGTTCGGCATCAACGTGCCGCGCATGATCACGCTGACCTACGGTCTTGGCGTGGGGCTGGCCGCACTCGCCGGCGTGCTCTCGGCGCCGATCAATCAGGTGCGTCCGCTGATGGGCGCGGATCTCATCATCGTGGTGTTCGCCGTGGTTGTGATCGGCGGCATGGGATCGATCATGGGCTCGATCATCACTGGCTTCGCGCTTGGCGTGATCGAAGGCCTGACCAAGTATTTCTATCCCGAGGCGTCCAACACCGTGGTCTTCGTACTGATGGTGCTGGTGCTCCTCGTAAAGCCGACTGGACTGACGGGGCGGGCGAACTGACATGACCACGATTACTGACAACGCCGCTCCCGTGAAGGGCCGCACCAGCGACGAAATGATCGCGTTCGTCATCATGACGGTCCTGCTGGCCGTCGTGCCGCTGACCGGGCTCTATCCTTACTTCGTGATGCAGGCGCTGTGCTTTGCGCTGTTCGCCTGCGCGTTCAACCTGCTGATCGGCTACGGCGGCCTGCTGTCGTTCGGCCATGCGATGTTCCTCGGCACCGCGGGCTATGTGACCGCCCACGCCCTGAAGGTCTGGGGCGTCTCGCCCGAGATCGGGATCATTCTGGGTGTTGCGGCATCCGCCGCGCTCAGCGTCGTGACCGGCCTGATCGCCATTCGCCGCCAGGGCATCTACTTTGCGATGATCACGCTGGCGCTGTCGCAGCTGCTGTTCTTCATCTACCTGCAAACCCCGTTCACCCACGGCGAAGACGGCATCCAGGGCATTCCGCAAGGCATGATGTTCGGCGTGTTCGACCTGTCGAAGCCAACCACGCTTTATTACGTGGTGTTGGCGATTTTCCTGCTCGGCTTCCTCGTGATCTACCGGGCCATCAACTCGCCGTTCGGCGAGGTGCTCAAGTCGATCCGCGAGAACGAACAGCGCGCGATCTCGCTCGGCTACAAGACCGACCAGTACAAGCTGCTGGCGTTCATCCTGTCCGGCACGCTGGCGGGTCTGGCAGGGGCGGTGAAGGTGTTCGTGGCGCAGAACGCCTCGCTGACCGACGTGCACTGGACCATGTCCGGCGAAGTCGTGCTGATGACGCTGGTCGGCGGCCTCGGAACGGTGTTCGGCCCGGTGGTCGGCGCCTTCGTGATCATCGCCATGCAGCAGTATCTGGCCGGCTTCGGCCAGTGGGTGACGGTGATTCAGGGCGCGATCTTCGTGATCTGCGTGCTCACCTTCCGTCGCGGCGTGATCGGTGAAATCGCCCACTATTTCAAGCGATCGCTGTAAGCGCCCGATTTCACGAGCGTTTTGCCTCGATAAATCAGTGGATGACCGGCGTTTGGGCGCCGGGCTTTCGCCTGTTGGTCTGCGAAACGGTTTATGACAGATATGTGACGCGTTCTGTCGTGCCGGAGAAAGATCAATGCTTGGTTGGTTTCGTAGGTTGCTGCCGCGGGAGGAGCGGTTCTTTGACCTGTTCGCCCGGCATTCTCAGGCAGTGGTGCAGGGGGCGGAAGCGCTGGAAGGAATGATGCGCGGCGGGGAGGAGACCCCGGTTTACTGCCAGCGCGTCAACCAGTTCGAAAACGACGCCGACCAGATCACGCGCGAAGTGCTGACCGCCGTCCGCCGGACCTTCATTACGCCGTTCGACCGCGGCGACATCAAGAATCTGATCACGGCGATGGACGACGCCATCGACCAGATGCAGCAGACCGCCAAGGCGGTGATGCTTTTCGAAGTGCGGATCTTCGAGCCGCCGATGCGCGAGATCGGCGCCATCCTCGTGCAGTGCGCGAATCTCGTCGGCAAGGCCGTGCCGCTGATGCAGGCGATGGGCGCGAACGTCACCACGCTGACCGCTTTGACCGAGGAAATCACGCGGCTTGAAGGCCGCGTCGACGATCTCAACGACATCGGCTTGAAGGAGCTTTTCCTCAAGCACCGCGACGGCAACACGATGGACTTCGTGGTCGGGGCGGAAATCTACAAGCATCTGGAAAAGGTCGCCGACCGCTTCGACGACGTGGCCAACGAGATCAACAGCATCGTGATCGAGCAGGTTTAAGGTCAGGACCGCACAGTGGACGCCTCGCTCGCTTTCCCCATCCTGGTCGGATTGATCGCCGTCGCACTGCTGTTTGATTTCCTCAACGGTCTGCATGACGCCGCCAACTCCATCGCCACGATTGTTTCGACCCGCGTGCTGCGGCCGCAATACGCGGTGGCATGGGCGGCATTCTTCAACTTCATCGCCTTCGCCGTGTTCGGCCTGCATGTGGCGCAGACCATCGGCACCGGGATCATCCATCCCGAGGTGATCGACGCGCATGTGATCTTTGCCGCGCTGATCGGCGCCATCGTGTGGAATCTGGTGACGTGGGGCCTCGGCATGCCGTCCAGCAGTTCGCATGCGCTGATCGGCGGACTGCTCGGTGCCGGCATGGCCAAGGCCGGGACTTCGGTCATGGTCTGGAGCGGTTTGTCAAAAACGCTGCTTGCGATTGTGCTCTCGCCGCTGGTCGGATTTTTGCTCGCCCTGTTGCTGACGGCGATTGTGTCATGGGCGGCGGTGCGTTCGACGCCGTTCGCGGTCGATCGCGCGTTCCGTATCTTGCAGTTCGCGTCGGCCTCGCTGTATTCGCTCGGCCATGGCGGCAACGATGCGCAGAAGACCATGGGCATCATTGCGGTGCTGCTGTACTCACAGGGCTATCTCGGAGGCGAGTTCAGCGTACCGTTCTGGGTGGTGATTGCGTGTCAGGCGGCGATGGCGCTCGGCACGCTGATGGGCGGCTGGCGCATTGTGCGGACCATGGGCCTGCGCATCACCAAGCTGACGCCGATGCAGGGATTCTGCGCCGAGACGGGCGGGGCGGCGACCTTGTTCGCCGCGACGTTCCTGGGCGTCCCGGTCTCAACCACCCACACCATCACCGGCGCAATTGTCGGCGTCGGCGCAGCGCGCCGCGTGTCGGCGGTGCGCTGGAATGTGGCGAGTTCGATCGTCTGGGCCTGGATCTTCACGATCCCCGCCGCTGCGCTGGTCGCAGCAGCCACCTATTATGCCGTGACACTGGCGGGCTGGCGCTGATCTTTCTTACGCCACGACCTTGAGGCCGACGATTCCCGCCACGATCAGCCCGATGCAGACGATGCGGAGGATGGTTGCGGGATCGCCCAGCAGCCAGATGCCGAGGATGGCGGTTCCGACCGAACCGATGCCGGTCCAGACCGCGTAGGCAGTGCCCACCGGCAGCGTCTTCAGCGACAGGCCGAGCAGAAGGACGCTGGCGATCATGCTCACGATGGTGAGGACCGACGGCGTCAATTTTGTGAATCCGTCGGTATATTTCAGGCCGATGGCCCAGCCGATCTCCAGTAAACCCGCAACAAACAGCATGGTCCATGCCATGGCGAATACCTCCACAACAGGGCCGTCCCTGCGGATATGTGAGTGAATCGAGGCCGTCCTCGTTGCCTGAACATGCCTCACGGGCAAAGAAGATGCAAGTGCATGGAGTTCAAATACCCTTGATCCTGCCGCGTTTCTTTGCCACACGCTCGCATCATGTCCGACACCGCTATTGCCGCCGAGTCCGCCTCGCTGACGCCGCTTGCCGAAGAAGTGGCGCGCCGGCGCACATTCGCGATCATTTCCCATCCTGACGCCGGCAAGACCACGCTGACCGAAAAGCTGCTGCTGTTCGGCGGCGCGATCAATCTCGCGGGTCAGGTCAAGGCCAAGGGCGAACGGCGCAACACGCGATCCGACTGGATGAAGATCGAGCGCGAGCGCGGCATCTCCGTCGTCACCTCGGTGATGACGTTCGAATTCCAGAACCTGGTGTTCAACCTGCTCGACACGCCGGGCCACGAGGACTTCTCGGAAGATACCTATCGCACGCTGACCGCAGTCGACTCGGCTGTCATGGTGATCGACGCCGCCAAGGGCATCGAGGCGCGCACGCTGAAGCTGATCGAGGTCTGCCGCCTGCGCGACATTCCGATCGTGACCTTCATCAACAAGATGGATCGCGAAAGCCGCGACGTGTTCGATCTGCTCGACGAGATCGAGAAGACGCTGGCGCTCGACACCTCGCCGATCAACTGGCCGGTCGGCCGCGGCCGCGATTTCATGGGCACCTATGACATCGAAACCGGCGGCATCCGTCTGCTGGAGGGCGGCGGCGCCAAGACCGGCGCGCTGGAGAAAATCGAGATTTCCGATCTGGCGGGCCGCAACGCCAATCTCGATACCGGCGAGATCGCCGACGAACTCGAACTGGTGAAGGAAGCCTCGAAGCCGTTCGATCTGCAGGCGTTCCGCGAAGGCCATATGACGCCGGTCTATTTCGGCTCGGCACTGCGCAATTTCGGCGTCGGCGATCTGCTGGAAGGTCTCGGCCGCTTCGCGCCGTCGCCGCGTGCGCAGGACGCCGACAAGCGCAAGGTCGAGGCGGACGATCCGAAGATGAGCGCGTTCGTGTTCAAGATTCAGGCGAACATGGACCCCAACCACCGCGACCGCATCGCGTTTGCGCGTCTGTGCTCGGGCAAGCTGACGCGCGGCATGAAGGCCAAGCTGGTGCGGACCGGGAAGAACATGAGCCTGTCGTCACCGCAGTTCTTCTTCGCGCAGGACCGCGCCATCGCGGACGAGGCATTCGCGGGCGACGTGGTCGGAATCCCCAATCACGGCACGCTGCGGATCGGCGATACGCTGACCGAGGGCGAGGACATTACCTTTGTCGGCGTGCCGTCATTCGCGCCGGAAATCCTGCGCCGCGTGCGCCTCACCGACGCGATGAAGGCGAAGAAGCTGAAGGAGGCCCTCCAGCAGATGTCGGAGGAGGGCGTCGTGCAGGTGTTCCGTCCGCGCGACGGCGCGCCTGCGCTGGTCGGCGTGGTGGGCATGTTGCAGCTCGACGTGCTGAAAGCGCGCCTCGACGCCGAGTACTCGCTGCCGGTGGATTTCGAGATTAGCGAATTCCAGCTCGCGCGCTGGATTTCATCCGACGATCGCAAGAAGCTGGAAGCGTTCCTGACGGCGAACAACTCCGGCGTCGCTGACGACGTCGATGGCGATCCGGTGTTCCTGGCCAAGAACGAATTCTATCTCGGTTACACCCGCGAGCGCGCCGAAGGCATCGTGTTCTCGTCCGTCAAGGATGTGAAGAAGAAGGCCTGAGCGAGAGCGTCCGCTCGTCTCTTGAACCTGTCCGCCACGGCATGGGACCAATCGGCGACGGGAGCGACAATGAGCGATCAGCCGAAGACCACATCGGAGCAGCAGGATACACCCGAGCATCGGCAACGGATTGCCGTGCTGCTGCTCAAGCTTTCCCCGCTGATGTTCGTTCTTTGTTATGTGCTCGCGGCCCTGCAAGGCGCGAAATGGCAGCACTCACTGCTGATCGCCGTAGTCGGCACGCTGATGTGCCTCGGCGCGGCGGGAATCTGCAAGTTGCGCGGATCGAAATCGGCCAGCGATCTTGTCTGGCTCAACATCCTGCTGCGTCTGTTTACACGCTAGGCCTTGCCTGCGCGCTTCTCCACATTCGCCTTGATGTTCCCTAAGCCGATCGCAGCTTCCGCATCCATGTTGGCGATCTGCTCATCGGTCGGCGGCTTTTTGCGTGCGGGATTGCGCAGGGTGCGGGTGAACTTCGTGCCGCCGCTCACATCCTCGCAGGTGTACTGAACGACGATAGGGCCGATGAAGTCGGTCTCGGCCTGCACGATCCACAGCTTCGGGCTGACACAGGCGCGCACGATCCAGTTCAGCGACACTTCACCCGAGCGGATGTGCCATTTCTCGTGGAACAGCTCGCCGGTATCGAGCGGACGGTTTTCGCTGTCGATATGGTGCGACGCCGCCAGCCACTCCGGCCAGGATTGCGGGTTGGTGACGTAATCGAACACTGCTTTCGCCGGCGCGTTGATGACGATGTCGTGGCTGCGCTCGAAGGCGACGGTGGCAGGGGCGTTCATGGCGTTCTTCCTTCCCGGATTTTCTTGTTCTGCGTTGCGGGTATCAATTGATCCTGATGTCACCGCGCTTGATGACATCGGACCACAGCCTGATCTCGGCGTCCATCCGGTCGCGCAACGCGCCCGGCGTCGAGGGCGCCGGTTCGATCAGCTGCGTTTCCAGCCGCTCGCGCACGCTGGGCTTGGTCAGCGCATCGTGCACTTCGTCATTGATTTGCGCGACGAAGGCGGGCGGCGTGCCGGCGGGCGCGATCAGCGCATTCCATGCATCGGATTCCACGTCGATGCCGCTTTCCTTCAGCGTTGGAATATCCGGCAGGAAACGGGAGCGTTGCGCGGTCGCGACCGCGAGGATCTTCACCTGACCGCCCGCGAGCTGCGGCGTCACCGCAATGGCGGGGAGGCACGCGGCCTGCACGTCGCCGCGGATCACGGCGGTCACCGCCTGCGGCGAGCCTCCATAGGGGATGTGCACCATGGAGGCGCCCGCGCGCTGCGCGATCGCTTCCATGGTCAGGTGCGACAGCGAGCCCGCGCCGATCGAGCCGAAGGCCAGCGGCGTTCCCTTACGCTGGAGCATCGCCAGAAACTCGGCCACTGAATTGACGTTGAGACTCGTGGGCACGACAAGCACGCTCGGCAGCGAAGTCAGCATCGTCACCGGCGCAATGTCGCTGGCGGGATCGTAAGGCAGCTTCGAGAACAGCAGGGTGTTGATGGCGAGCGGGCCACCGAGACTGATCCCGAGCGTCGCGCCGTCGGGCGCGGCCTTGGCGACGGCATCAGTACCGATGTTACCGCCTGCGCCGGGCTTGTTCTCGACAATGAAACTCGCACCGGGATGGCGCGCCTGAAGATCGTCGGCGACAATCCGCCCCACCAGATCCGGCGTCGAACCCGGTCCATAGGGCACAATGATTCTCACGATTTTCGGCGGCCAGGCTGGCTCGGCCGCATGGGCCTTCAAGGCGGGCGCTGCGAGAACCAGCGCGAGCGTAGCGATTGCAAGGGATTTCATTGGGCCGGAAAGAACTTGGAGCAGGGTTGCGATGCAGAAGCGGCATTGCGCGCCGCACCCTAAAAGTGATACCGGGGCACGATGCCGCCGGACATTAACAGGGTCCCGCGCGCGGTGGAATGTCTCGGAAGGCGGTGCTGAAAACCGCTGCGAGCAGAGCGGAAAAGGGAGGGGCGGGCAGATGGGCTTGTTGATCCTCATCGCCGGATTGGCGCTGTTTCTCGGCGTCCACACGCTGACCACGTTGCGCGGTCCGCGCGCCGCTGTGATCCCGCGGCTCGGCGAGGGCGGTTACAAAATTCTCTATGCGCTGGTGTCGTTCGCAGGGCTCGCGCTGATCGCGTGGGGCTTCAGCGTCTATCGCGCCACCGGGTGGATCAACGTGTGGTATCCGCCGGTCGCGCTGCGCCACCTTGCGCTGGCGCTGATGCTGCCGGCGGTGATCCTCGTGGTGGCATCCTATATCCGTGGCCGCATCTATACGACGGTGAAGCACCCGATGCTGGCCGGCGTGAAGCTGTGGGCGCTGCTGCATCTTCTCGCGAACGGCGATCTCGGATCAATCATCCTGTTCGGGTCGGTTCTGGCATGGGCGGTATACGACCGCATTTCGCTCAAGCGCCGCGAGGATCCCGGTGCGCCGCCGATTCCGGTTGGCGGCGTCGGCAACGATCTGATCGCGGTTGCGGTTGGCGTCGTGGTCTATGCCGCGCTGGCCTTCGCATTCCATCCTCTCGTAATCGGCGTCCCTGTGATTGGAGCTTAAGACATGTCCGTGCAGACAGCGGTGAAGCGCAAGACCGCGCCCGATATCCTCAAGCGCAAGGGCGGCGATCCGATCGTGATGCTGACGTCGTATCACGCGCATACTGCGGCGCTGGTCGACCGCTATTGCGACGTCATTCTTGTCGGCGACTCGCTCGGCAACGTGATGCACGGATTCGAGACGACGGTGCCCGTCACGCTCGACATGATGATCCTTCAAGGCCGTGCAGTGATGCGCGGCTCGAAAGAGGCTCTCGTCGTAGTGGACATGCCGTTCGGATCGTATGAGGCCTCGAAGGAACAGGCGTTTCATTCCGCGGCGCGTGTTCTGAAGGAAACCCATTGCGGCGCCGTGAAGATGGAAGGCGGCGTGCGCATGGCGGAGACCATCGAGTTTCTCACCACGCGCGGCATCCCGGTTATGGGACATATCGGTCTGACGCCGCAGTCGATCAACACGCTTGGCAGCTTCAAGTCGCAGGGCAAGGACGAGGCGATCAAGATCGCTGCGGGCGAGAACGGCAGCGGTCCGTTTCAGGATGACGCGCGCGCGGTGGCGCAGGCCGGCGCATTCTCGATTGTCGTGGAAGCGGTGGCCGAGCCGCTGGCCCGCCGCATCACGGAGATTGTCTCGATCCCGACCATCGGCATCGGCGCCAGCAATGCCTGCGACGGTCAGGTCCTGGTGCTGGAAGACATGCTGGGGCTTTCGCCGTGGGTGCCGAAGTTCGTCAAGCGCTACGGCAATCTCGGGCCGGGCATCGAGGCCGCGATTCAGGATTATGCGAAGGAAGTGCGCTCGCGCGCGTTTCCGGGGCCGGAGCATGTTTACGGCATCAAGCCCAAGGGCTGATACGTACGAACAGTTGTTTAGCAAAAAGCCCGGCGCATCGCGCCGGGCTTGAGTTTGAAAACTGGAGATTCGGATAGCAAAGCGGCGCGGCTGTGAAGCCGCGCCGTTACCGTTCAGAACTTGTAGTTCACGGCTGCCCGGACGACATGGAATCGATTGTCGTAGGTGGTCACGAGGTTGAATCCCGGCGCACTCGTTGGATTGAGAACCGTTTCGTTGCCGAGGTCGTAGTAGAGATACTCAGCTCTCACCATCCAGTTGCTGGAGACTGCGTATTCCACGCCGCCACCTGCAACCCAGCCGGATAATGTTCGGCTTGTTGTGAGAGGGTTGTTCACTGCGAAGCCGGTGTAGTCGGTGCGATAGTCCACGTCGGCGAAGGCGCCGCCGCCGGTGCCGTAGATCAGCCAGCGATCCCACACCCAGCCGAGCCGGCCGCGAATGGTGGCCAGCCAATTGACGTTCTGATCCGCGACATGGTTGAAGCCGAAGGGGCCGATCGGAACGCCGCCCGCGGTGATTGGACGGGTGTTGTTGTTGCGGATGCCTGTGCCGGAGAAGTCGCCTTCGATGCCGAGCAGCCAGTTGGGTGCGAACTGCCAGTTGTAACCAATCTGGCCGCCACCCACGACGCCTGCCTGGTTGCCGTTGCCGAATGAGGCTGTATCAAATCCCGGAAAGAGATCGTTTCTCTGGGTGATGTCGGAGTCACTCCAGCCGCCGCCGACATGGACGCCCGCATAGAAGCCGGTCCAGCTCCACACAGGAGCAACAATCGGTGGAGGGGCTTTGTATCGCGGAGCCATGTCCGCGGCAGATGCACTGACTGTGTAGGCTAGAGATGCGCTGCTGATTGTGAGGGCCGCGAAGGCCGTCGTCTTAAGTAATTTCCGCATGATGCACTCCCCAAAAAAATGTCTGAGTTTGGCAGTCGAGCCGGAAATGCCCTTGAGAAAATTCCATCACAAAAAGCAGCCAAAGGCTGTTACCCGCAAGTCACGTTCCGCCAGCAATTTGAAGAGGTTAGGTCAGCGGTACTGGCGCATTTTGAAATGCGTTTTCGCGCAGTTCGCCCGTCTTGATTCAGGGCGTGCGCGCGATAGCGCGTGCATCGCGAACGAAATGAAAAAGCCCGGCGCAGTGCACCGGGCCTGAGTTTCGAAACTGGAGAAAAGAATTGATGGCGCAACCGTGAGGCCGCGCCACCTAAGGACTCAGAATTTGTAGTTCACGCCTGCACGGACGACATTCACCTTTGTGCTGAAAGTGGTGTTGTACGCGAGAGGCGGGGCCACAACCGACACGTTCGACACCGCCTCCGAGCCGAAATCGTAATAGAGATATTCGAGCCGCGCGGTCCAGTTGTTGGCAAATGCATATTCAGCGCCGCCGCCGACAGTCCAACCCGATTTGGTCGTGTTGAAGTTGCCGGAATTGAAAAGTCCGAATCCGGTGAGGTTGGTGCGGTAGTTAATGTCGGCCCAGGCAGCGCCGCCGGTCACATACACAAGCCAGCGATCCGCAGCATAGCCGAACCGGCCGCGTACGCTTGCCATCCAGTCAATGTTGCGCTCAGCCTCGTGCGTAAACGCTGCGCCTATCGGCGCTCCGCCGAGCGTGATGGGTGCTGAGCTCGACTTGCGAATTCCCGTTCCGGAAATGTCGCCTTCGATGCCGAGCACCCAGTTCGGCGCGAATTGCCAGTTGTAGCCGATCTGGCCGCCGCCAACGACGCCACTGCCGTTGCCGCCCAGTCTGGCGGTGTCAAAGGGACCGAATCCCGAGACAGTCGCGGTCGCGTCGCCATCGCTCCAGCCGCCGCCGACATGACCGCCGATATAGAAGCCGGTCCAGCTCCACACCGGCGCCATGACCGGCGCCTTGGTGTAACGCGGTCCGAGATCGGCCGCCGATGCCGATGCCGACGTCACTGCAATCAACGCTGCGGCAGCAAAAAGCTTTCTCATAATTTTCTCCGTATGATCTGAATGAATTCATCTGCCCAGCCGTCCGGGGCTGTGTTCATTGTCAGCGAACAGTCCCGGTTCGACGGCGCAAATCATCGTGGCGCGAACCTAGGAGTGCGGAGAAAGCGAGTCTTGGACTGCGCGGCACGTTCTTGGACTAAACGCTACCCGCACCCCGATTTGAACCGGCTGTGTCTATCCAGCGACACACCCTTGGGCGGGCATCGCCCCAAGGGTGGATGGATTTCATGGATGGCTATTCTTTTGCGATGCGCAGTTCGCGGTTGAGCGCGATCAAGGCGTACATCGTTTCACAGATCGATAATCCTGCGCTGTGCCTCGCCGACATCGCCGCGCATCAGGGTATTTCGTCGAGCTACGTCAGGAAGCTGTTCGCGGCCGAAGGAACGAGGTTCACGGCCTTCGTTCTCGATACCCGCCTCGAATATGTTTCGCGGATGCTGCTCGATCCCGACAACCGCGCGCAGTCCATCAGCGCGATCGCGCTGAAATGCGGCTTCAACGATATTTCCTATTTCAACCGGGTCTTCCGCAAGCGCTACGGCTGTACGCCGTCCGATCTGAGGCGCGGGCGAGATGTGACGGGTGCGGCGGAGAGTGCGACGGCGTAACGCTGTCGCACGGAAGCAGCCAGACTTATTGGGAGCGGCTGAGCTGCTCTTCGGTCACGATCCGCTCGATGTTCTCGGTCTTGCTTCGGATGCGATATCGCACGCGTCCATCCGCCTCGATCGGCATGCAGCCGACGATGGTGTAGACGTTCGACTGGATTTTCTGGGCGCGGCCCTGGGGTCCCTGACTTTGATGATGGACGTCGTCGTTGATCGAAAAGCTGTGTGTCATGGATTCTCCCGAGAGTTGACGGGTTGTAGCAGCCGGTCGGGGCAAAGCAACGATGCCGCCGAGGGGGCCTCCAAAACAGTGTTAACACTTTGATCCGGCTGACTTTGCCTTGCAGTCGCCATACCGGTACTGTATCGCCGCGTCACATCGGGGAAGCCGCGGCGGCTGCGCGGCGGGTGGTGCGGCCACAGCTCTTTCAAAACAGACCGGGCGGGACAATTAAGTGTCTGAAATATTTAATGAAATCGACGAGGACTTGCGCCGGGAGCAGCTCAAGAAGCTCTGGGAGCGCTATTCGATCTTCATCATCGCGGGAGCGATTCTGATCATTGCGGCGGTCGGCGGCTGGCGCGGATACCAGTATCTGGAGGCCAAGAAGGCCGCCGAGGCCGGGGCCGCCTTCGAGGCTGCGATCACGCTGTCCGAAGAGGGCAAAAAAAGCGAGGCCGAGGCTGCCTTCGCCAAGATCGTAGCCGACGGCTCCAAGGGCTATCGCGTGCTGGCGCGTCTGCGCGCCGCTGCGGATGCCGCTGCCGCCGATCCGAAGGCCGCTGCCAAGCTGTACGACGCCATTGCGGCCGATCCCGCGGTCTCTGCGTCCCAGCAGGATCTCGCGCGTATTCGCGCTGCCGGTCTGCTGATGGAAAGTGAACCCTACGCGGAGATGCGCCAGCGCCTTGAGCCGGCGACCGGCGAGGGCCGGACCTTCCGGCATACCGCCCGCGAGTTGCTGGCGCTGTCGGCCTACCGGGCCAACGATGCGACGGCTGCCCGTCAGTGGCTGGATATGATCGGCAACGATGCGCGCACGCCGGCAAGCATGCGCAGCCGTGCCGAGGCACTGCAGGCCTTGCTGCCGCCCGCCGCGAAAAGCTGAAGCGAGACATCGATGCGCCGTCCGCAACGCCTGATTGCCGCCACCATTCTTGCCACGATGTCGCTCGCGCTTGCCGGCTGCTCCAGCGGCAATTTCGATCCGACCGATCTGATGGACTGGTTCGACACCAAGAAGAAGATTCCCGGTGAGCGCAGGCCGGTATTTCCCGAGGGCGTGCCGGGCGTCGAGCAGGGCGTGCCAAGGGACATGTACAAGGGCGCCCGCCAGGATCCGCCGCCGCCGGTAGCCGAGACCCCGCCGCCTGCACCGGAGCCGAAGGCCAAATCGCGCAAGTCCGCGACGCGGGAGGCTGAACCGTTCCCGCAGCCCGTGGATGAGCCCGGCGCGGCTGCGCCGAAGATGAAGAAGCCCAAGCGAACCCGCATTACGGCGCCGGAGCCTGATCCAGAGCCTGCAGCGCAGGCCGCGCCAGCGCCGCAGCAGGCTGCGCCCCAGCAGCAGGCGCCATCCTCATTCCCTGCGCCACTGCCAAGCGGGGGCTTCGCGCGCTGATTTAGACTCCCGGCGCGGTCCTTTGCGCCGCGCATTTTGATCCCTTTATTGACACGAGGTCCGTAAAGGGCGAACGGATCACCCATGTCCTTCACCATCGCGATCATCGGCCGGCCCAATGTCGGCAAGTCGACCCTGTTCAACCGGCTGGTTGGGCAGAAGCTGGCGCTTGTCGATGACCAGCCGGGTGTGACGCGCGACCGCCGCGAGGGGGACGGGCGTCTGGGCGATCTCGAATTCACCCTGATCGACACGGCCGGTCTCGATGAAGGCCCGAAGGGCTCGCTGACCGCGCGGATGCAGGAGCAGACCGAAGCGGCGATCGCGCTGGCCGACGCACTGATGTTCGTG
>Ga0208242_100284_pt1 | contig 47618 bp, 48 predicted proteins | sample SubbioAug_CSW13A_FD_184825 | JGI IMG/M metagenome (GOLD analysis project Ga0208242, IMG submission 184825) | Serpentinite rock and fluid subsurface biosphere microbial communities from McLaughlin Reserve, California, USA - CR12Aug_CSW13A (SPAdes) | ecosystem: Environmental > Terrestrial > Deep...
TCCCTGGCGACCATAGCGCTGTGGAACCACCCGATCCCATCCCGAACTCGGAAGTGAAACGCAGCTGCGCCAATGGTAGTGTGGCCTAAGCCATGCAAGAGTAGGTCATCGCCAGGGGCTTTACCCCTAAAACCCCCGCCCGAAAGGCGGGGGTTTTTCTTTGCGCCACGGCCAGGCGGCAGGGCGCCTGGGACGCCAACAAAAAAGGCCGCCCCTCGGGGCGGCCTTTTCTTTCGTCCTTGCCGGGCCTGTTCGCCGGCTGGGCGGGAATCAGCGCAGCGCGTAACCAAACTGCTGGCGGAACTGCTCGGCGAACTCCTCGTAATCGAAGCGCTGGTTCTGCGGGCCCAGGTGCTCGATCTTCAGGGCGCCCATCAGCGAAGCGATGCGGCCGGTGGTGGCCATGTCCATGCCGCTCATCAGGCCGAAGATCAGTCCGGCCCGGTAGGCATCGCCGCAGCCGGTCGGGTCGACCACGCGCATGGCGTTGGCAGCCGGGATGTGCAGCTGGCCGTCGCGGGTGTGCACCTCGGACCCCTTGGGACCACGGGTGATGATGTAGGCCTTCACCCGGCTGGCGATGTCCTTCTCGGACAGGCCGGTCTTCTCCTGCAGCAGGTTCGACTCGTAGTCGTTCACGGTCACGTAGGTGGCCTGCTCGATCATCTGGGTCAGTTCCTTGCCGTTGAACAGCGGCATGGCCTGGCCCGGGTCGAAGATGAACGGGATATCGAGCTCGGCGAATTCGCGGGAGTTCTGCAGCATGGCCTCGTAGCCGTCCGGGCCGACGATGCCGAAACCCACGCCGGCCACGTCGCGGACGTGGTTCTCGTAGGAGCGCATCATGGCGCCGGGGTGGAAGGCGGTGATCTGGTTGTCGTCCAGGTCGGTGGTGATGAAGGCCTGGGCGGTATAGAGGTCCTCGATCTCCTTGACGTGGTCGAGGCGGATCTCGCAGGACTCGAAATGCTCCCGGTAGGGGCCGAAGTCCTGGCCGACGGTGGCCATCGGGATCGGGTCGCCGCCCAGCAGCTTGAGGTTGTAGGCGATGTTGCCGGCGCAGCCGCCGAACTCGCGGCGCATCCGCGGCACCAGGAAGGACACGTTCAGGATGTGCACCTTGTCCGGCAGGATGTGGTTCTTGAACTGGTCCTGGAAGACCATGATGGTGTCGTAGGCCAGGGAGCCGCAGATCAGGGCGGATGCCATCGTTCGGGACCTCGTGTTCGGGGGCGCGGGAACCGGCCCGCAAAGGGCGACATGGTAGCGCGGTCGCGGCCCGGAAGGCACGGAATAACGGGTTTTTTCCTTGCCCGGCCGGGGGGTGGTTGCTACGCTAGCCCACCCCCCGAAACCCACATTCCACGGGCCCTGCCGAATGTTCAAGAAGCTCCGCGGGCTGTTCTCCAACGATCTGTCGATCGACCTGGGAACCGCCAACACCCTCATTTTCGTCCGTGGCCAGGGCATCGTCCTCAACGAGCCGTCGGTGGTCGCCGTGCGCCACGGGCCCGGTGGCCGCGAGGTCGCCGCCGTCGGCGCCGAGGCCAAGAAGATGCTCGGCCGCACCCCCGGCAACATCACCACGCATCGCCCGATGAAGGACGGCGTCATCGCCGACTTCACCCACACCGAGGAGATGCTCAAGCAGTTCATCAAGAAGGTGCACAAGTCGCGCTTCCTGCGGCCCAGCCCGCGCGTGCTGATCTGCGTGCCCTGCGGCTCGACCCAGGTCGAGCGCCGCGCCATCAAGGAGTCGGCCGAGGAGGCCGGTGCCCGCGAGGTGTACCTGATCGAAGAGCCCATGGCCGCCGCGATCGGCGCCGGCATCCCGGTCGACGAAGCCCGCGGCTCGATGGTCATCGACATCGGCGGCGGCACCTCCGAGGTGGCGGTGATCTCGCTCAACGGCATCGTCTACTCGCAGTCGGTGCGCATCGGCGGCGACCGCTTCGACGAGGCCATCATCAACTACGTGCGCCGCAACCACGGCACGCTGATCGGCGAAACCACCGCCGAGCGCATCAAGCTCGAGATCGGCTGCGCCTTCCCGCAGGCCCAGGTCAAGGAGTTCGAAGTCTCCGGCCGCAACCTCGCCGAGGGCGTGCCGCGCATGATCGTCATCAACTCGAACGAAGTGCTCGAGGCCCTGCACGAGCCGCTCAGCGGCATCGTCAGCGCCGTCAAGCAGGCGCTCGAGCAGACCCCGCCGGAGCTGTGCGCCGACGTGGCCGAGCGCGGCATCGTCCTCAGCGGCGGTGGCGCCCTGCTGCGCGACCTCGACAAGCTGATCTCCGAGGAAACCGGCCTGCACGTGCATGTCGCCGACGACCCGCTCACCTGCGTCGCCCGCGGCGGCGGCCGGGCGCTGGAGCTGATCGACATGCACGGCAACGAGTTCTTCTCCGCCGAGTGAGCCTGCTTGCAGGCGCAATCCCGCACCGGATGACGCCGTGGCCTATCCGAACACCCCGGCGCCGCGCTTGACCGACGGCGCCGGCAGCACCCTGCCGCTGCTGGCCTACCTCGCCATCGCCACCGTGCTGATGGTGGGCGACCTGCGCGGCGGTTTCGCGGCGCAGGCGCGACAGAAGATCAGCGTCCTCGCCGAGCCGGTGTGGTGGCTCGCGGCTTCGCCCAACCGCGTGTTCGATGCCGCCCGCGAACAGCTCAGCACCCGCGCCTCCTTGCAGGCCGAGAACGAGCAGCTGCGCCGCGAGCTGCAGGTCAATGCCAGCCGCCTGCACCGCCTGCTGGCCGTGAACGAAGAGAACCAGCGCCTGCGCGAACTGCTCGGCGGCACCCGCGGCTACCGCCTCAACGCCCGGCTCGCCGGCATCATCGACGTCGACCTCGACCCCTCGCGCCAGCGCATCGTGCTCGACGCCGGCTCCGCCCAGGGCGTGCAGCTGGGCCAGGCCCTGATCGACGCCGGCGGCGTGCTCGGCCAGGTCATCGAAGTCACGCCGCGGCACTCCACCGCCTTGCTGCTCACCGACACCGAGCACGCCATCCCGGTGCAGGTGGCGCGCTCGGGCCTGCGCGCCATCGCCTACGGCACCGGCCGCACCGACCGCCTGCGCCTGCCGAGCATCCCGCAAAGCGGCGACATCCAGGTCGGCGACCGCCTCGTCACCTCCGGCATCGGTGGCCGCTTCCCGGCCGGTTTCCCGGTGGGCGTGGTCGAAAGCCTGCAGCCCGACGAGACCCAGCTGTTCGTCGTCGCCGAAGCGCGCCCGGCGGCGCGGCTTGATCGCGGCGTCGAAGTGCTCCTGGTCAGCAACGCCATCGACGGCCTCGACGACGGCCCGCCGCTGCCCGAGCCGCCGCAGCCGCAGGCCGAAGAGGCCGACGATGCCGCCACGCCCCCGGAGCCGAGCCAGTGAACCGCGGCCCCTCCGGCTGGCTGCTCTACGGCGGCCTGTTCTGCGGCCTGCTGGCGATGGTCGCCCCGCTGCCGGCCGGCTTCGACCTGGCGCGCCCGTACCTGCTGGCCATGCTGCTGTGCTACTGGCTGCTCGAAGCCCCCGACCGCGTCGGCCTCGGCACCGCCTTCCTCGCCGGCCTGGCGGCCGACCTCGTTTCAGGCACCCTGCTCGGCGAGCAGGCGCTGCGCCTGGTCATCCTCGCCTTCCTGGTGCAGCGCTTCCGCCCGCGGCTGCGCTTCTTCCCGCTCTGGCAGCAGGCGCTGGCCGTTTTCGCGCTGCTGCTCAACGACCGCCTGATCGACCAGGCCATCCACGCCACCGCCGGCGACGGCCTGCTGCCCTGGGCCAGCTGGCTTTCGCCGCTGGTCGGCTTCGCGCTCTGGCCCTGGCTGTTCCTGCTGCTCGACGGCCTGCGCCTGCGCTCGCGGGAGCGGGGCACCTGAGCCGATGCGAAGCCTCCCGCGCCGCAAGCTCAAGAACCTGCACGCCGAAGCGGCGCAGTTCCAGCGCCGCGCCTTCGTCGGCTTCGTCGCCATCGCCGTGGCCATGCTCGGCCTGGCGGCCGGCTACTTCCGCCTGCAGGTGCTCCAGCACGAGGAATACCAGCTGCGCTCGGAGGCCAACCGCATCAAGCCACGGCCCATCGTCCCCGCCCGCGGCCTGATCACCGACCGCAACGGCCGCCTGCTGGCCGACAACGTGCCCGCGTATCGCCTCGAGATCGTCGCCGAACAGGTGCGCGACCTCGACGCCACGCTCGCCGGCCTGGCCGAACTGGTCGCGCTCGACGACGAGGACATCGCCCGTTTCCGCGAAGCCAGGCGCGCCACCCGCGCCTTCCGCCCGGTGCCGCTCAAACTGCGGCTGAGCGAGGCCGAACTGGCGCGCCTGGCGGTGAACCGGCACCGATTCCCCGGCGTCGAAGTGGTGCCTTACCTGACGCGCCGCTATCCCTACGGCGAGCTTTTCGCGCACATCATCGGCTACGTCGGCCGCGTCGATGCCGACGACCTGGCCGCCATGGGCGACAGCCGCAATTCCGCGCTCACCCACATCGGCAAGGCCGGCATCGAGCGCTATTACGAGGACCGGCTGCGCGGCGAGATCGGCTACGAGGAAGTCGAGACCAATGTCGAAGGCCGCGCCCTGGGCGTGCTGCGCCGCATCCCGGCCAAGCCCGGCGCCGACCTGCAGCTCACCGTCGATGCGCGCCTGCAGCAAGCCATGGTCGATGCCTTCGAAGGCCAGCATGGCGCCGCCGTCGCGATCGATCCCAAGACCGGCGAGATCCTGGCCATGGTCAGCCTGCCGGCCTACGACCCGAACCTGTTCATCAACGGCATCAGCCACAGGGACTGGCAGGCCCTGCAGGCACCGTCGCGCCCCTTGTTCAACCGCAACGTGCTCGGCGGCGCGCCGCCGGGTTCGACCATCAAGCCCTTCATGGCGCTGGCCGCGCTCGAGGCCGGCACGCGCACGCCCGGCCAGCGCACTTTCTCAAGCGGCGAGTTCTTCCTGCCCGGCCAGGCCCGCGGCTACCGCGACTGGCGCCCGGGCGGCCACGGCTGGGTGGACCTGAACGAGTCGCTGGCGCAGTCGGTGAACAGCTATTACTTCCAGCTGGCGGTCGAGCTGGGCGTGGACCGCCTGGACGCCTTCTTCGAGCGCCTGGGATTCGGCCAGCCCACCGGCATCGACCTGGCCGGCGAAGTGTCGGGCGTACGGCCCTCGCGCGACTGGAAGCGCCGCACCTACAACCAGAACTGGTTCCCCGGCGACACCGTCAACGCCGCCATCGGCCAGGGCTACTGGGTCACCAGCCCGCTGCAGCTCGCCCGCGCCACCGCCATGCTCGCCGACGACGGCGTGATGCGCCGGCCGCACCTGCTGCGCGCCAGCCAGGCCGGCTTCAACCAGCCGATGAGGCCCGAGCCGCAGCCCGAGGGCGTGCAAGTCATCGGCAATGCGGCCCACCTGGCCGCCGTGAACGCCGGCCTCGAGTCGGTGATGCATGGCCCCACCGGCACCGCCCGCGCCGCCGCCGCCGGTTCCACCTATCGCATGGCGGGCAAGACCGGCACCACCCAGCGCGTCAGCCGCCGCGGCACCGAGCGCATGGATCCCAAGCAGCTGCCCTACCACCTGCGCCACCAGGCCTGGTTCATCGGCTTCGCGCCGGTCGAGGCGCCGACCATCGCGGTGGTCGTGCTCGTCGAGCACGGCGGCTCGGGTTCGACCGCCGCCGCGCCGGTGGCGCGCCGGATCATGGACGCCTGGATCCTGCCGCCGGCCGAGGAGCCCGCGCCATGAGCCTGCTGCTGCGCTTGGCCCGCGACCTGTTCTCGCGCCTGTTCGAGAAGGTGGACCTGCCCCTGCTGCTGGCCCTGCTGGGGCTGATGCTGGTGAGCCTGGTCGTGCTGGCCAGCGCCTCGGGCGATAACGCGCGGCTGGTGATGTCGCAGGGCGCCCGATTCGGCGTGGGCCTGGTGGCCCTGTTGCTGCTCTCGCGCGTGACCCCGGGCAAGCTGCGGCTGTGGACGCCGCTGGCTTATGCCGGCAGCCTGGTGCTGCTGGCCGCCGTCTTCGTCTTCGGCACCGGGCGCAGCGCCAACCTCTGGCTCAACCTCGGCGTGTTCTACCTCCAGCCCGGCGAGCTGCTCAAGCTCACCGTGCCGATGATGCTGGCCTGGTTCCTGCACGCCGCGCCGCTGCCGCCCGGCTGGCGGGTCCTGGGCGTGTGCGGCGCGATCCTCGGCCTGCCCGTGGCCATGATCGTCATGCAGCCCGACCTCGGCACCGGCATGCTGGTGGCCGCGTCGGGCGTGTTCGCGGTGTTCCTGGCCGGCATCGCCTGGTGGCGCATCGCCCTGTTCGGCGGCCTGGGGCTGGCGGCGCTGCCGATCGGCTGGCAGTTCCTGATGCCCTACCAGCGCGACCGCATCCTGACCTTCCTCAACCCCGAGAACGACCCGCTCGGCGCCGGCTGGAACATCATCCAGTCCAAGATCGCCATCGGCTCCGGCGGCCTGACCGGCAAGGGCTGGGGGCAGGGCAGCCAGTCGCACCTGGACTTCCTGCCCGAGCACACCACCGACTTCGTCTTCTCGGTGCTTAGCGAGGAGTTCGGCTGGGTGGGCGTGGTGACGGTGCTGGCGATCTACCTGTTCATCATCGGCCGCTGCCTGTGGATCGCCACCCAGGCCCGCGACGGCTACGCCCGCCTGCTGGCCGGCACGGTCGCCATGACCTTCTCGGTGTACGTGGTGGTCAACGGCGGCATGGTCGCCGGCCTGCTGCCGGTGGTGGGCGTGCCGATGCCGCTGCTGAGCTTCGGCGGCACCTCGGCGGTGTCGCTGCTGGTGGGCTTCGGCATGGTGATGTCGGTGCATGCGCACCGCAAGTTCATGGCTTCCTGAGGCCAGCCCGGGCGGGCGCCCGTGGTAAATTGCCGGCAACCCACGCTGGTACCCCGCATGCGCACGAACCTGCTTCGCCTCACCGCCCTCCTGGTCCTCTGGCCGCTGGTCGCGGCCGCCAACGCGCCGGCGCCGGACCCGGCGCTGCGCGAGGCCTTCCTGGCCCACGCCGCCGAACGCTACGCGCTGCCTGCGCAAGAGGTCGAGGCCTGGCTGGCGCGTTCGACCTACCGCCAGGGCATCGTCAACGCCATGGCCCGCCCGGCCGAGCGCACCAAGGCCTGGCATGAATACCGCCCCATCTTCATTTCCGACCGCCGCATCGCCGACGGACGCGCCTTTCTGGCGCGCCACCGCGCGCAGCTCGAGAAGGTGCAGGCCGACACCGGCGTGCCGGCCGAGCTGATCGTCGCCATCATCGGCGTCGAAACCAGCTACGGCGGCAACACCGGCAGCCACCAGGTGCTCGATGCGCTCTACACGCTCGGCTTCTTCTACCCGGTCAGTGGCGACCCGTCCCAGGTGGAGCGCGAAACCAACCGCGGCCGTTTCTTCCGCGACGAGCTGGCGCAGGTGATGCTGCTGGCCAAGGAAGAGCAACTCGACCTGGCCGCGCTCAAGGGCAGCTATGCCGGCGCGATGGGCTACGGCCAGTTCATGCCTTCGAGCTACCGCGCCTACGCCCGCGACGGCGACGGCGACGGCCGCCGCGACCTGTTCGGCTCGCTGCCCGATGTGTTCGCCTCGATCGCCAACTACTTCGTGGCGCACGGCTGGCAGCCGGGCGAGCCGGTGGTGGCGCTGGCGCGCAAGGACGAGGGTAGCGAGCCCTTCGTCGCCGACGGCCTGGAGGCGAAGTATTCGCTGGCCGAGCTCGGTGAGAAGGGCTATCGCCCGGCCGAGGCCCTCGGCCACGACCTCAAGGCCACGCTGGTCACGCTCGAGGGCAGTGGCGGCACCGAACACTGGCTGGGCTTCCAGAACTTCTACGCCATCACCCGCTACAACCGCTCGCCGATGTACGCGATGGCGGTGCACCAGCTCTCGCGCGAGATCGCCGTGGGCGCGGAGGCCGCGCCGGCCCCATGATCCGCCTCGCCGTCGTGCTGATGGTGGCGTTGCTGGCGGGCTGCGCCGGTGCGCCGAAGAAGTCCGATTCGGGGCCCGTGCCGCCGGTGGCGGGCAAGCCGCGCGGTGGTGCCGGCCAGGCCGTCGGCGCGCCGGCCGCCGGCGGACAGGCACCGCCGCTGGCCTGCCTGCAGGTGCGCGAGCACCGCGACGAGGACTACACGCCCGGCGGCCTGTACGCGCCCGGCGTGGCCGACTCGGCGCCCGAGCACGCGCTCGACATCAGCGGCCTGGTCGAGCCGGAGCCGCGGCACGAACCGCTTTCGCGCTACGGCAACCGTTCGCCCTACCAGGTGCTCGGCCGCAGCTACCGCGTGCTGCCCAGCGCCGAGGGTTACGTCGAGCGCGGCATCGCCTCGTGGTACGGCCAGAAGTTCCACGGCCGCCACACCTCGAGCCGCGAGATCTACGACATGTGCAGCTTCAGCGCCGCGCACAAGACCCTGCCGCTGCCCAGCTTCGCCCGGGTCACCCGGCTCGACACCGGCGAGAGCGTGGTCGTGCGCGTGAACGACCGCGGCCCCTTCCACGACGGCCGCATCATCGACCTGAGCTACGCCGCGGCGGTGAAGCTGGGCCTGGACCGCACCGGCACCGCCAAGGTCGAGGTGCGTGCGCTGGTGCCCGAGGGCGGCGCGCCCGTGCTGGCCGCGGCCCCGGCGCCGGCCGCCGCCGCGGATGGCGACGTGCGCCCGCGCATCATCCAGGTCGGCGCCTATCGCGACCGCGGCAACGCCGAGCGCATCGCCCGCGAGATCGAGCAGGCCGGCCTGCGCGACGTCGCCATCGAGGCGGCCGAAACCGCCAGCGGCACCTTCTGGCGCGTGCGCATCGGCCCGCTCGCCGTCGGCGCCACCCACCAGGCCCTCGAACGCCTGCGCCGGCTCGGCCATGCCAGCCCGCGCGTGTTCAGTGAATGACCGCTAGCATCGAACCACCACCACGGCCCGCCGCACCGGCGGTCCGCAGCAAACGGAGTTGTCCCCGGATGTCCCTGTCCCGCTTCCTGCCCCTCGCGCTCGCCGGCCTCGTCGCCGGTGCCAGCTTTGCCCAGACGCCCGTCCCCGCGCCGACCCCGGCGCCGTCGCCGGCCGCCAGCACCGCCGCGCCGGTCATCCCCGATGCCCCGGTGCCCGAGGGTGCCAAGGCCTGGATCCTGATGGACCACGCCAGCGGCCAGGTGCTGGCCGGCGCCAACATCGACCAGCCGCTCGACCCGGCCAGCATCACCAAGGTGATGACCTCCTACGTCGTCGCCGCCGAAGTGGCCGCCGGCCGCGTCTCGCTCGACGACCAGGTCCTGATCAGCGAGAACGCCTGGCGCCAGGGCGGCGCCGGCACCGACGGCAGCTACAGCGCGCTGGCGGTGAACTCGCGCGTCAAGCTCGACGACATCCTGCACGGCCTGGTCATCCAGTCCGGCAACGACGCCGCCATCGCCCTGGCCGAGCACGTCGGCGGCAGCGAAGCGGCCTTCGTGCAGATGATGAACGACCACGCCCGCCGCCTGGGCATGACCAACACCAACTTCCGCAACGCCCACGGCCTGACCGCCGAGGGCCACGTGATGAGCGCGCGCGACATCGCCATCCTCGGCCGTGCGATGGTCAACGACTTCCCGGACCACTACGCGCTCTACAAGATCCGCGAGTTCACCTACGGCGGCATCCGCCAGTACAACCGCAACGGCCTGCTGTGGAAGGACGACAGCGTCGACGGCCTCAAGACCGGCCACACCTCCGCCGCGGGCTACTGCCTGGCCGCTTCGGCCAAGCGCGGCGACCAGCGCCTGATCTCGGTGGTGCTGGGCATCGACACCAGCAGCCGCAACGAAGGCTTCCGCCTGCGCGAGCAGGGCAACCTGGCCCTGCTCAACTGGGGCTTCCGCCACTTCGAAACCCACGCCGTGTACGGCGCGGGCGAGCAGGTCGCCGAGCACAAGCTTTGGCGCGGCGAGGCCGACGTGATCGGCCTGGGCCTGGCCCAGCCGCTGCTGGTGACGGTGCCGCGCGGCCGCTACGGCGAGCTCAAGCCCAGCATGGACGTGCCGCGCCAGCTCAGCGCGCCCATCGCCAAGGGCCAGGCCATCGGCACGCTGCGCCTGAGCCTCGACGGCCAGGTGGTGGCCGAGCGCCCGCTGCTGGCCCTGGCCGATGTCGCCGAGGGTGGCTTCTTCAAGCGCCTGTCGGACGATTTCTGGCTGTGGTGGGAAAGCGAGTGAGGCTCGCGTAGCATCGCCGGCATGGAACGGCGGCAGGACTTGCAGGACGTGCGCGGGCAGGTTGGCGACGACCACCTGCCCCGGCTTGCCCGCGAGGTCGCCGACACGAAAGCCCGCCTGGTCACCGGCGGGTTTTTCTATTTGTTCGGCTGGATCGTCGTCGCGCTGGCCGGCGACGTGATGGGCGAGCACGCCTTGCTGGGGCTGGCGGTGGGCCTGGCCTTCCTGGTGCTGGCGCTGCTGCGCGTTTGGCCGGGTTCGCCCGCGCACGATGCCCCGCGGCCCGCGCTCGAGCGCTGGCTCGACCGCCAATGGGCCGGCGTGCTGGCCACCGCGGCGCTGTGGGGCGCGGTGCTTTCCTGGACCCTGGCCGACCCGCACCTGGCCGGTGCGCGGCCGGCGGCGCTGCTTTGCACCATCGCCTTCGCCACCGCCTTCGCGCACAACTTCAGCCTGCGGCTCGGGCGCGCCCTGGTCGGCGTGGGCCTGGTGTTCCTGCCGGCGCCGCTGCTGCTGCCCCATTCCGACGCGGGCCTGGCGGTCACCGCCACGGTGGGCGTGTACGCGATCTACCTGGCGCTGGTGCTGGTGCGCAGCCACCGCGAATACCAGCAGCAGCTCGACCTGTACGACGCCCTGCGCCACCAGCGCGACCAGTACGAGCACCTCAGCCGCATCGACCCGCTCACGGGTCTGGCCAACCGACGCCACCACGGCGGCACGCTCGAGCACCTGGTGCGCGAGGCGATCCGCCTGCGCCAGCCGCTGTCGATGCTGGTGATGGACCTGGACCACTTCAAGCGCGTCAACGACGACTACGGCCACGACGCCGGCGACGCCTGCCTGGCGCGCTTCGCCGACCGCATGCGCGAGGTTTTCACCCTGCCGGGAGCGCACCTGGCGCGGCTGGGCGGCGAAGAGTTCGGCGTGCTGCTGCCGGGCCTGGACAGCGAGGCCGCGGCCGCCGCCGCGGAACGCATGCGCGCCAGCCTCGAGCAGCGCCCGCTGCAGCTGCGCGAAGGGCCGCTGGCGATCACCGTCAGCATCGGCGTGGCCGGCTTCCGGCCGGGCCAGGCGGATGGCCCGGGCGACCTGTTCCGGGCCGCCGACCGGGCCATGTACCAGGCCAAGTCCGACGGTCGCAACCGGGTGCGGGTGGACGGCGCCTGAGGTCCCCGCGGGCTTGGGACGGGGCCCCGCCGCCCCCATAATGGGCCGATGGAAATCAAATCCGACAACCCCGAGCACGGCTTCCAGTTCCCGGGCGTGTTCGAGCTCAGCGCGATGGGTTCGGCCGAGGCCGACCTGCACCTGGTGGTGCCCATGGTGCTTGAGGCCCTGGGCCTGACCGTCTACCGCGACCGCGTGGGCGTGAAGCCCTCGGCCAAGGGCAATTACGTTTCGGTCACCGTGGTGTTCGAGGCGCACAGCCGCGAGGACTACGACGCCGCCCACGGCGCCCTGCGCGAGCACCCGGCGGTGAAGTGGACGCTGTAGCCGCCGCCTGCGCCGCCGACGCCGTGCAGCCCGCCACCCGCGGCTGGCGCGTGCGTGAACTGGGCCGCCAGGCCTACGAGCCGGTCTGGCGCGCCATGCAGCGCCTCACCGACACCCGCGGCCCGGACACCGAGGACGAGCTGTGGCTGGTCGAGCACGACCCGGTCTTCACCCTGGGCCAGGCCGGCAAGCCCGAGCACGTGCTGGCGCCGGGAGAAATCCCGGTGCTGCAGGTCGACCGCGGCGGCCAGGTCACCTACCACGGCCCCGGCCAGATCGTTGCCTACCCGCTGGTGGACCTGCGCCGCCTGGGCCTGGGCGTGCGCGAGCTGGTCTGCCGCATCGAGGGCGCGGTCATCGACACGCTGGCCCACTACGGCATCCACGGCGAGCGCCGCGAGGGCGCGCCGGGCATCTATGTCGAGGGCCGCAAGGTGATGGCCCTGGGCCTGCGCGTGCGCCGCGGCTGCAGCTTCCACGGCCTGGCCTTCAACATCGACATGGACCTCGAGCCGTTCCGGCGCATCAATCCCTGCGGTTTCCAGGGGCTGGAAGTGACCTCGGTGCTAGAATTGGGCGGCCCCGGCGACCTCGCCGCGGTCAAGCCGGTGCTGGTCGAGGCCCTGTCCCGCCGGCTCGGCCTGCAGGCCCGCCCCGGGCCCGGCCTCCCCGACCTTTCCCCCGCCTGACGACGCCATGTCCGACACCCCCGCCAAGACCATTCCCCTGCAGGTGCTGGGTTCGCCGCTAGTCGAGGGGCAGAAGCAGCTGGGCGGCGACAAGATCGGCCGCAGCCCGGTGAAGTTCGACGAGAGCGCGCCGGTGCTGCGCAAGCCCAGCTGGATCCGCGTGCGCATCCCGTCCGGCAACGCCGTGGCCAAACTCAAGGGCAAGCTGCGCGAGAACCGCCTGGTCACGGTCTGCGAGGAAGCCAGCTGCCCGAACATCCACGAATGCTTCAGCCACGGCACCGCCACCTTCATGATCCTGGGCGAGGTCTGCACCCGCCGCTGCAGCTTCTGCGACGTCGCCCACGGCCGGCCCAAGCCGCCGGACGCCAGCGAGCCGGCCAACCTGGCCCGCACCATCGCCGACATGGGCCTGCGCTACGTGGTGATCACCTCGGTCGATCGCGACGACCTGCGCGACGGCGGCGCCCAGCACTTCGTCGACTGCATCCGCGAGACCCGCGCGCTGTCGCCCGAGATCAGGATCGAGATCCTCACGCCCGACTTCCGCGGCAAGGGCCGCATGGACCGCGCGCTGGAGATCCTGGCGCAGTCGCCGCCGGACGTGTTCAACCACAACCTCGAGACCGTGCCCGGGCTGTACCCGAACGTGCGCCCGGGCGCCGACTACCAGTGGTCGCTGGAGCTGCTCAGGCGCTTCAAGGCCCAGCACCCGGACGTGCCGACCAAGTCGGGCATCATGCTCGGCCTGGGCGAGACCATGGAGCAGGTGCTCGGCACCCTGCGCGACCTGCGCGCGCACGACGTGGACATGGTCACCATCGGCCAGTACCTGCAGCCCACGCCGCACCACCACCCGGTGATGCGCTACTGGACGCCCGAGGAGTTCAAGGCGCTGGAAGTGGCCGGCATGGACATGGGCTTCACGCACGTGGCTTCGGGCCCGATGGTCCGTTCGTCCTACCACGCAGACCGAATGGCGGCTGAAGCTGGCTTCGTTGCAGACGTGGTCTGAATGATCCCGGGGGTATGCTCGGGTCGAGAGTTGGAAAGCATCACCAACGGCACACGCCGCCAGGCCCATCGCGGGCCCATGCTGGGCCCCTGACGCACCGGACCGGAACCATGCTCAAGCACAAGCTCCTCGCCTTCACCGCCACCCTGCCGCTGGCCCTGGCCCTCGCGGCCACGGGCAAGGCGCCCGCCGCGCCCGACGTCCTCGCGCCCACGGTGGAGCAGCAGGCGGCGGCCCGCCTGGTCTACGGCATCCTGTCCGACAGCCGCTATGTCTATCGCGCCAAGCCGCTCGACGATGCGCTCTCGGCCGACATCCATCGCCGCTACCTCGAGTCGCTCGACGGGCAGAAGCTGTTCTTCACCCGCGCCGACATCGAGCGCTTCGAGCCGCAGCGCCTGCGCCACGACGACGCCATCAAGGCCCAGGCGCTCGGCCCGGCTTTTGAGATCTTCGCCACCTACCAGGCGCGCGTCGCCGAGCGCGTGGCCTTCGCCCGCTCGCTGCTGGCCAAGCCCTTCGACTTCTCGAAGGACGAGACCTGGCTCTACGACCGCACGCAGGCCGAGTGGGCCGCCGACGGCGCCGAGCTCGACGCCGCCTGGCGCAAGTACGTCAAGAACGACGCCCTGCGCCTGCAGCTGGCCGGCCGCAGCCAGGACGACATCCGCAAGACCCTCGACAAGCGCTACGCCGGCCTGGCCGAGCGCGTGGCCGAGCTGCGCGCCGACGATGCGTTCGAGACCTACATGAACGCCTACGCGGCCTCGATCGATCCGCACACCAGCTACATGTCGCCGCGCAACGCCGAGAACTTCAACATGCAGATGAGCCTCTCGCTCGAGGGCATCGGCGCGGTGCTGCAGCGGCAGGACGAATTCGTGGTGGTGCGCACCATCGTGCCGGGCGGCCCGGCCGCCGGCACCGGCCGGGTGAAGGTGGGCGACCGCGTCATCGCCGTCGGCCAGGGCGACTCGGGCCCGATGGTGGACGTGGTGGGCTGGCGCATCGACGACACCGTGGCGCTGATCCGCGGCAAGAAGGGCACCAAGGTGCGCCTGGACGTGCTGCCGGCCGAGGCCGGCGTGGACGCCAAGCCGCAGCAGGTGGTCATCGTGCGCGACAAGGTCAAGCTCGAGCAGCAGGCCGCGCAAAAGCGCGTCATCGAGGTCGGCGACCGCCGCATCGGCGTGGTCGAGCTGCCCACGTTCTACCTGGACTTCGATGCGCGCCGCCGCGGCGACAAGGACGCGCGCTCGGCCACCGCCGACGTCGCCAGGCTGCTGCGCGAGCTCAAGGCCGAGAAGGTCGACGGCGTGGTGATCGACCTGCGCGACAACGGCGGCGGTTCGCTGCTCGAGGCGGTGGAACTCACCGGCCTGTTCATCGACACCGGCCCGGTGGTGCAGGTGCGCGAGACGGGCGGCCGCGTCAGCGTGCAGGCCGACGAGGAAGGCGGCGTGGCCTGGGACGGCCCGCTGGCCGTGCTGGTGAACCGCGCCTCGGCCTCGGCCTCGGAGATCTTCGCCGCCGCCATCCAGGACTACGGCCGCGGCCTGATCATCGGCGAGCCGACCTTCGGCAAGGGCACGGTGCAGAGCCTGATCGACCTCGACCGATTCCCGCGCAAGGACGACGTCAAGTTCGGCCAGGTCAAGCTCACCGTGGCGCAGTTCTTCCGCGTCGAGGGTGGCACCACCCAGCACGCCGGCGTGGTGCCCGACCTGCAGTTCCCGGTCAGCCTCGACGCCAGCGAGTACGGCGAGAGCACCTACGACAACGCGCTGCCGGCCACGCGCATCCAGCGCGCGCCGCACGCCAACCTCGGCAAGTTCTCTGCGCTCACGCCGCAGCTGGTGGCCAACCACGAGTCGCGGGTCGCCAAGGACCGGGAGTTCCAGTGGTGGGCCGAGGACGTGGCGCGGTTCCGCGCCGAGCGTGAGCGCAAGAGCGTTTCGCTCAACGAAGCCGTGCGCCGCGCCGAGCGCGACCGCCTCGAGGCCGAGCGCAAGAAGCGCCAGGCCGAGCGCGTCGCCGCCGGCCTGGCCGACCCGGACGAGGGCGCGCGCCTGGTCGACGACGGCCTGGCCGCCAGCGAGCGTTCGGTGGTCGAGCAGGCCGCCGAGGAGGAAGCCGCCAAGAACCGTCCGGACCCGCTGCTGCGCGAGTCGGCGGCCATCCTGGCCGATGCGCTCGACCTGCTCTCGGCCGACGGCCAGCTCACCGCCCAGGTGCTGCCGCTGACCCGGCAGCCCACCGTCTGGGCCGAGTGAGCCCGGGCGCAAGAATCGGATAGCCGGCCCCGCCGGGGCTGGCTACGCTGGCCGGCATGGAAAGCCCCGCCCCCGACCCCCGGCTCGAACACGCGCGTCGCCTGCTCGACGCGCAGGACCTTGGCCTGGCCGAACTGGCCCGTGCCGTCGGCCTCAGCGCCGCCCACCTGCAGCGCCGCTTCCGCCAGGCCTATGGCCTGAGCCCGGCCGAGTACCGCTCGCAGCGCCGCCTCGATGGCCTCAAGCAGGGCCTGCGCGCCGGCCACGACGTGACGCGCGCGCTTTACGAGGCCGGTTATGGCTCGCCCAGCCGCGTCTACGAGCACGGCGCGGCGCGGCTGGGCATGGCGCCGCTGGCGTACCGGCGCGGCGGCGAGGGCATGGAGATCCGCTGGTCGGTGAGCGACACCGCGCTGGGCCTGGCCCTGGTCGCGGTCACCGTGCGCGGCGTCTGCGCCGTGCTGCTGGGTGATGACGCCGCGGCGCTCGAGGCCGGGCTGCGCGCCGAGTTCCCGCGCGCCGCGATCGAACGCGTGGACGCCGGCCGCGATGAGTTCCTGGCCCCGCGCGTACGCGCCGTGGCCGAGGCCCTGGCCGCGCGCAGCGGCGCGGTACCGGTGGAGCTGGTCGGCACGGCCTTCCAGCGCCGCGTCTGGGAGGCGCTGATGCGCATTCCGCCGGGCGAGACCCGCAGCTACGCCGAACTGGCCGAATCGCTGGGCATGCCGCGCGGCGCCCGCGCGGTGGCGCGCGCCTGCGCCGGCAACCGCGTGGCGGTGCTGGTGCCCTGCCATCGCGTCATCCGCGGCGACGGCAGCCTCGGCGGCTACCGCTGGGGCCTGCCGCGCAAGCAGGCCCTGCTCGAGGCGGAAGCCGCGGGCAGGAAGGTCCGCGCATGAGTTCGCCTGCCGTCGCGCCGCCGTCGAAACTCGCGGTCGGACTCGCGCTCACCTCGGTCTACCTCGTCTGGGGCTCGACCTACCTCGCGATCGCCTACGGCCTGGAGGGTTATCCGCCCTTCCTGATGGGCAGCCTTCGCTTCATTGCCGCCAGCCTGGTGTTCTACGCCTTCCTGCGCTGGCGCGGCCACGCGCCGCCGACCCGCGCGCAGTGGAAGAACGCGGCGGTGATGGGCCTGTGCATGATGCTGCTGGGCAATGGCCTGGTGAACTTCGCCGAGCAGACCGTGTCCTCGGGCCTGGCCGCGGTGGCGGTGGCCTCGATGCCTCTGTGGGCCGGCCTGTTCGGCGTGCTGCGCGGGCAGAACCCCAGCCGCGGCGAGTGGCTGGGCCTGGGCATCGGCTTCCTGGGGGTGGTGTGGCTCAACCTACGTCTGGTTGCTGCACCACGTGCGCCCCGCGCTGGCCACCAGCTACGCCTACGTCAACCCGCCGATCGCCGTGCTGCTGGGCGCCCTGCTGCTCAACGAGCGCGTCGGCTGGGCCTCGGTCGGCGCCATGGCCGTCATCCTCGCCGGCGTGCTCATCATCACCCGCGCCAAGACCCGCCCCACCTGAAAAAGGGTCAGCGGGGCGGGGCGGCGCCGTCGGGGGCGGGGACTTCCTCGGCGCAGTGTTCCTGGGCGGCGCGCAGGGGCTGGCGGCGGGCGCGGCGCCAGCCGTCGCTGGCATAGATGGCCAGGGCCAGCCAGATGCAGGCGAAGCCGATCGCCTGCGTGCCGGTGAACGACTCGCCCAGCAGCAGCACGCCCGACAGCAGCTGCAGCGTCGGCGCGATGTACTGAAGGATGCCCACCAGCGAATACGGGATGCGGCGCGCGCCGTAGGCGAAGCCGATCAGCGGCAGCGCCGTCAGCGCGCCGCCGAACACCAGCAGCGCATCGCTGCCGAGGTTGCCGTCGAGGAAGGCCGCCACGCCGCGGTAGTGCTCGAAGCCCAGCCAGGCCAGGGCCGGCAGCAGCAGGAACAGGCTCTCGATCGCCAGGCCCGGGATCGCGTCCACGTGCGCCACCTTCCGGATCAGCCCGTAGAAGGCGAAGCTGAAGGCCAGCGCCAGCGCGATCCACGGCGGCTCGCCGTGCTGGAAGGCCAGCCACAGCACGCCCACCGCGGCGATGGCCACCGCCGTCCACTGCGCCGGATTGAGCCGCTCGCGCAGGACCAGCACGCCGATCAGCACGTTCACCAGTGGATTGATGAAGTAGCCCAGGCTCGCCTCGACCACCCGGCCGTTGGTCACCGCCCAGATGTAGACGCCCCAGTTGAAGCTGATCAGCAGGGCCGAAAGCAGCAGCAGCCCGCCCACCCGCGGCCGCCCCAGCGCCTCGCGCAGCCAGCGCCCGCCCTCGCGCAGCACCAGCCAGCCCACCACGAACACCGCGCACCAGACGATGCGGTGGGCGATGATCTGCAGCGAGGGCACGTGCTTGAGCAGCACCCAGTACAGCGGGAACACGCCCCACAGCACGTAGGAGGCGATGGCGGCGCTCAGGCCCTTGCGGTCGATGGGTGGGGATGCGGTCACGGCGGCTCCGGGGCTGGGCGCGCATTATCCGCCCAAGCCCCGCCCCGTGGCTGCAACGGTGTGTCGTCAGGCCGTCCGCAGCGCCGTGGTCACCTGCATGCGCGCGGCCCGGATCGCCGGCAGCAGGCCGCCGACGAAGCCGATGAGCATCGCGATCACCAGGCCGGTGAGCACCAGCCGCGGCGTCACCGCGAACTCGAACACCACCTGGGTGAAGCTGGCCTGGCTCAGGGTCGACACCGACAGCCCGTTGAAGAGCAGGTAGGCCGCGATGGCGCCGACGAGGCCGCCGACCAGCGACAGCAACACCGCCTCGACCATCACCGAGGCCAGCACCGGCAGGCCGCCGAAGCCGATGGCGCGCAGGGTGGCGATCTCGCGGGTGCGCGCCGACACCGCCGCATACATCGTGTTGAGCGCCGCGAAGATCGCGCCCAGGCCCATGATGAACGTGACCACGAAGGCCAGCGCCTCGATGGTCTGGCGCACGCCGCGGGTCTGCGCGCTGTAGTAGGCCTTCTCCTCGGTCACGTCCACCGCCAGGCGCGGGTCGGCCGCCAGGGCCGCGCGCAGGGTTTCGATGGCCGCCGGCGATTCCAGCCCGACCCGGACGGCGCTGACCGAATTGCCGCGGTTGAAGGCCGACTGCGCGGTGCCCAGGTCGACCCAGACCTCGCTGTCGTTGGCGTCGCCGGCCGCGAAGTGGCCGACGATGGTCCAGTCCGAGCCGCGCATCCGCAGGGTATCGCCCAGGTCCGTGTTGGCGAACTGGCCCACGATGCCGGCGCCGACGATGACCTCGCGCTTGCCGGGCTCGAACTCGCGGCCGGCGACCATGCGCAGCTGCGGACGGATGGCAAACGAGGCCGGCTCGACGCCGCGCAGGGTCACGTTGGCGACCGCGGCCGGGTCGTCCTTGCGGCCCAGTTCGGTGATCACCATGATCTCGCCGGCGGCGAGCGGCTGGCCGTCGGGCCCCTTGCGGATGCCCGGGCCGAGCTTGATCAGCTGCACGCTGTCGCCGCCGAAGCCGGAGTTGAGCTCGGCGCCCGACTGCCCGCGCAGCACGATCGCGTTGTCGTCCCGGCCGGCCGACTGCAGGGTCGAGGAGAAGCCGTTGGCCATGGCGAGCAGGGCGGTGAACACCGCCACCACGCCGGCCAGGCCAATGATGATCACCAGCGACGGACCCCAGCGATCCGGGATGGAGCGCACGTTCATCAGGGTGATTGCGAGGATCTGCTTGAACATGGCGTTCTCCTCAGCGGCCCGCGAGGGCGTCGACGATGCGCAGCCTGCGGGCCCGCAGCGCGGGCATCAGCCCGACCGCGAGGCTCAGCAGCACGATGGCGGCCAGGCCGGCCAGCCAGACCGGCGCGGTCAGGATGATCGGCGGCAGGAAGCCGCCGGCCGCCTGCGAAATGCCCTGGCTCAGGAACCAGGCGATGGCCATTCCAAGCAGGCCGCCGATCGCGCACAGCGCCAGCGTCTCGGCCAGCACGAAGCCCAGCACCGCGTTGTCGGTGAAGCCCAGGGTCTTGAGCACGGCGAACTGCGGCACGCGCTCGCGCACGCTCTGGGCCATGGTGTTGCCCACCACCAGCAGCAGGGTGAAGAACACCGCGAACAGGATCCAGCGCAGCATCAGGCCGATGTCGCCGAGCTGCTTGAGGAAGTTCACGTTGAAGTCCTTCTCCGACATCGTCCGCGTCTCGTCGGCGGTGTTCTCGAAGCGCTTGTCGATGGTCTGCGCGATCGCCTCGGCCATGCCGGGGTCCTCGATCTTCAGGGAGAACATGCCGGCCAGGCCGCCGCCGAACATCGAGGCCTCGGCGAAATAGGCGTGGTTGATGTACAGGCCGCCGGTCTGCGCCTGCCACTGCTCGTCGATTCCGTCGTAGATGCCGACGACGTCGAATTCCCAGTCCTTGCTGCCGTCCTTCTGCGGGAAGATGTTCGACGCCAGCGGGATGCGGTCGCCCACCTTCCAGCCGGTGCGGTCGGCCACCTGGCGCCCGACGATGATGCCGGTGCGGGTGCGCGCGAACGCCTGCCAGTGCTCCTCGGGCATCACCCACTCGGGATAGACCTCGTGCAGGCGCTCGGGGTCGACCGCGAAGGTGAAGATCTCGGTGTTGTCGGCCTTGTTCACGCCGCCGAACCATTGCTGGTACATCGCCCGCTGCACGCCCGGGATCGCGTCGATCTCCGGCACCATGCGCATGGGCAGCGAGTTGGTGAACGAGACGCGCGACTGGGTGATCAGGCGGGTGGTGCCGACGAAGTCGGCGCCGCTGCTGAAGACCACGATCACGGCCTGCAGCAGGCCGAACAGCGTGAACGCGGCCACCACCGACAGCAGCGTCAGCCAGGTGCGTCCCTTGCGGTGGAAGAGGTTGGCGAGGACCAGTCCGGTGCGGGTCATGGCGGCGTCCTCAGTGCGCCGCGACGGTGTCGACGAGCAGGCCCTTGTCCAGGTGCACGGTGTGCGTGGCGTACTCGGCCGCCTTCGGGTCGTGGGTGACCATCACGATGGTCTTGCCATGCTCGCGGTTGAGCACCTGCAGCAGGGTCAGGATCTCGTCGGCGGTCTTGCGGTCGAGGTCGCCGGTCGGCTCGTCGCAGATCAGCAGGGTCGGGTCGGTGACCAGGGCGCGGGCGATCGCCACGCGCTGCTCCTGGCCGCCGGAGAGCTCGCTGGGCTTGTGCCCGCCGCGGTCGCCCAGGCCCACCAGCTGCAGCGCCACCTGCGCCCGGCGCGCTCGCTCGGCGCCGCCCATCGTCGCCAGCAGCAGCGGCAACTCGACGTTCTTCTGCGCGGTCAGCACCGGCAGCAGGTTGTAGAACTGGAACACGAAGCCAACGTGGTGGGCGCGCCAGGCCGCGAGCTCGCCGCCGGACATCTGGTCGATGCGCCGGCCCTCGACCGACACGCTGCCGGAGCTGGGCGTGTCGAGCCCGCCGATCAGGTTGAGCAGCGTGGTCTTGCCCGAGCCCGACGGCCCCATCAGCGCGACGAAGTCGCCCCTGGGGATGTCCAGGTCGATGCCATGCAGCACCTCGACGGTCTGCTTGCCGCGGGTGTAGTTCTTCTTCAGTTGCCGGATCTGCACGAGCGAATCAGTCATGGCACGCCTCACTTGAATGGAATCCCGCCGGACGGGGCCGCGCCCCGGCCGTCCTTCCTCACTCCACCACCACCGCGTCGCCGTCGCGCAACTCCGCCGGCGGCGACAGCACCACCTGCTCGCCCACCGCCAGGCCGCGCGACACGCGGCGCCGTCCGTCGCGTTCGTCGGCCACCTCCAGCTCGCGCTGGCTGGCGCGGCCGTCGCGAACGACGAAGGCCACGGTGCGCCCGTCGCGCTGCACCACCGCCCCGGACGGAACGGTGACGCCGGTGACGACCGGCGCGTCGGCCGGGGCGGCCTGCTCGAGGAAGGACACGCGCACGCCCATGTCGGGCACCACGCGGGCGTCCTTTTGTTTGATCGCGATGCGGACCTTCACCGTGGCCTTGCTGCGGTCGGCGGTGGGCACGATGGCGATCACCTCGGCCGGGATGCGCCAGTCCGGATAGGCGTTGAGCACGGCCTGCACTTCCTGCCCGGCTTTCACGCGGCCGATGAAGGACTCGTTGACGTCGACCTGGATCTCCAGCGAGTCCATGTCCACCACGGTGCCGATGCCGGTGCGGGTGAAGCCGCCGCCGGCCGAGATCGGCGAGATCATTTCGCCCGGCTGGGCCGCCTTCACCGTGACCACGCCGTCGAAGGGCGCGCGCACGATGGTGTTGTCCAGGCCGATCTCGGCCAGGGCCAGGGATTCCTCGGCGACGCGGATGTTGCTTTGCGCCGCCAGCTGCTGCGCCGCCAGCGCGTCGCGTTCGGCCTGGGCCTGGTCGAGCGCGGCCGCGGCGACGAGCTGGCGCGCGGCCAGGTCGCGCGTGCGCGCCAGGGTCTGCTCGGCCAGCAGGCGCTGCGCCTCGGCGCGGGTCGCTTCGTTGCGCGCGGCCGCCAGTCTTGCGGCCGCCAGGTCGCGCTGCGCCTTGGCGTCGGTGGCCTCGAGCCGCGCCATGATCTCGCCCTCGCGCACTGCCTGGCCCTCCTCGATCAGCACCTGCTCGACCTTGCCGGTGATCTTGGACGAGACCGTGGCGATGCGGCGGGCGGTGACGTAACCGCTGGCGTCGAGCACGGAGGCCGCCGCCGCGGGGCCGCCGACGGTGACGGCCTCGGCGGAGGCAACGCGCACCGTGGCCGGGGGCTCGCGCAGCAACAAGGCCAGCAGCGCCGCCACGCCGATCACGACCACGGCGCCCAGGATCCAGGGGCCGCGCCCGCGCCGGGCCGGCGGCGGCGGGGCGGATCGGTCGATGCGAAGTTCCTTGAGCAGGTCGGACGAAGCGGTCATGCGGGGGCATCCTCGGGCTGGCGGCCAGTCTAACCGCGGCAGCTTGGTGCCCAAGGTGCCGGAAGGCACTTTTTGCCGGCAGTGGCCGCGTCAGCCCGCGCGGATGACGGCCGTCATGCGCTCCGGCTCAGCGGCCGTAACGCCCCTTGAGCAGGCCCCAGGCCGCGCGCAGGCCCTGGGCTTCGCCGCCGGCCGGCTTGCCGGGGCGCGAGCTGTCGTTCCAGGCGTACACGTCCACGTGCGCCCAGGCCAGGCCCTCGGGCACGAAGCGCTCGAGGTAGAGCGCGGCGGTGATCGAACCGGCCATGCGGGTGGCGCTGGAGTTGGCCAGGTCGGCCACGTTCGACTTGAGGTACGACAGGTAGGGCCGCCACAGCGGCATGCGCCAGAGCGGGTCGCGCGCGGCGTCGCCGGCGGCCAGGTAGTCGGCGGCCAGGCGTTCGTCGTTGGCGTAGAGCGCCGGCAGGTCGGGGCCCAGGGCAATGCGCGCGGCGCCGGTGAGGGTGGCGAAGTCGAGCAGCAGTGCCGGTTTGCCCTCGGCGGCGTAGGTGAGCGCGTCGCACAGCACCAGCCGGCCTTCGGCGTCGGTGTTGTCGATCTCCACGCTCAGGCCCTGGCGGGTGGCGATCACCTCGCCCGGACGGAAGGCGTTCGGGCCGATGGCGTTCTCGACCGCGGCCAGCAGCAGCTGCAGGCGCACCGGCAGCTTCAGCGCCATCACCAGCTGGGCCAGGCCCAGGGCGTGGGCGGCGCCGCCCATGTCCTTCTTCATGTTGCGCATGCCGTCGGCCGGCTTGATGTCCAGGCCGCCGGTGTCGAAGCACACGCCCTTGCCGACGATGGCCACGCGCGGGTGCGCGTCGTCGCCCCAGTTGAGTTCGACCAGGCGCGGCGCGCGGTGGCTGGCGCGGCCGACGGCGTGGATGGCCGGGAAGTTCTGGTCGGTCAGCGCATCGCCCACCACGCTGCGGCACTCGCCGCCGTAGGCGTGGGCCAGGCGCACGGCCTCGGCCTCGAGTTCGGCCGGGCCCATGTGCTCGGTGGGCGTGTTCACCAGGTCGCGCACCAGGGTGGCGGCCTCGAGCAGGGCCAGCGCCTCCGCGTCCGGCGCGCCCTCGAGCACCAGCCGGGCCGGCGCGCGCGCGGGTTTGACGTAGCGGCTGAAGCTGTAGGCGCCCAGGCCCCAGCCCAGCTGCACCTGCGCGGCCGCCGGCTGGGCCGGGGCGTCGCTGGCCAGCCGGTAATCGCCGGGCGGCAGCAGGCTGGGCAGGTGCGCCAGCGCCAGCGGGTCGCGGGCGTCGTCGATGCCGGCCAGGGCGAAGGCCGGCTGGCCGTCGGCGCCGGGCACCAGCAGCGGCGCGCCGGCACGCGGGCCGAAGGCGTGGGCCTTGAGCCAGGCCTGCACCGACGCCGGCTGCGCGCTGCGCCAGGCCTCGAAGCCGGCGGCGTCCACCAGCACCAGCGGCAGCGGTTCGCGGGCGTCTTCGGGGCGGGTGAAGCAGGCGGGCAGGGTCATCGGGGTTCCGTCGCGTCGGGGTGGGACTCAAGCCAGTCGGCCAGGCCGGCCAGCGTAGCGAATTCAAGGTCGGGCCGGGGCAGGCCGGCGGGCCAGGACTCTTTCTTGCGGTTGATCCAGCAGCTGCGCAGGCCGGCGCGCCGCGCCCCCACCACGTCCAGCAGCGGGTCGTCGCCCACGTGCAGCACGTCGGCGGGCTCCACGCCCAGGCGTTCGCAGGTGGCCAGGAAGATCGGCGCCTCGGGCTTGGCGTGACCCTCGTCGCGGGCGCTGACGAAGACCCGGAAGTGGGCCTGGATGCCGATGCGGCCCAGGTCGGCGTTGCCGTTGGTCAGTGCCGCCACCGGCCAGCGCGCGCTCAGCCGCGCCAGCGCCGCCATCGCGTCGGGGTAGAACTCGACCTGGTTGCGGGTGGCGTAGAAGGCCTCGAGCGCGTCGTCGGCGCGGCCCACGTCGTCGCCCGATTCGTGCAGGGCGCGCTCGAGCGAGATGCGCCGCTGCTGGGTGTAGTCGTGGGCCAGGTGCGGGTGCTGCGCCGCCACTTCGTCGCGCAGCCTGCGCATGCGATGGATGGGGAAGCGCTGGGCGGTGCGCGGGCAGTGCGCCTGCAGGAATTCGTCGAGCGCGCGCTCGGCGCGTTCGATCGAGGGCCAGATCGGCCAGAGGGTGTCGTCGAGGTCGAGGCTCAGGGCCCGGGGCAGCGTTTCCACCCGCGGATGATAGCCCGCCGCCCGGTGCCGGGCCCGTGAACCGGCTACTCGAGCAGGCGCGCCCAGGCCCGCCAGTCGTCCACCGCCTCGGCGACGATCTTCAGGCACACCAGCATCGGCACCGCCACCAGCAGGCCGGCCACGCCCCACAGCCAGCCCCAGAGCAGCAGCCACAGGATGATCGCCAGCGGGTTGATGCGCATCGTGCGGCCGAGCACGGCCGGCGTCAGCACCTGGCTTTCAACGGCATTGAGCGCCAGGAAGCCGGCCGCCGGCAGCATCGCCGCGCCCAGCGTGTCGAACTGGCTCAGGCCCACCAGCGCCAGCATCAGCGCCATCAGCAGCGGGCCGAGGATGGGCGTGAGGTTGAGCATGGCCGCCAGCACGCCCCACAGCAGCGGGTCGGGCACGCCCAGGTACCACAGCCACAGGCCCGTGGCCGCGCCCAGCACCGAGCTGGTGGCGCTGATGGTGAGCATGTAGCGCGACAGGTCGGACTGGATCTGCTGGACGATGCCCGCGGTCAGCGTTTTCTGCGCGCGCGTGGGCCGCAATTCGAGCAGCTTGCGCAGCAGGTCGTCGCCATAGACCAGGAAGCTGAAGCCCAGCAGGATCACCGCCAGCACCGGCCCCAGCACCCGCGGCGTGGCGTCGAGCAGGTCGGGCTGCGGCGGCTGCACCACCACGCGCTCGCCGGGCGTCACCGGTTCGCTCGCCAGCCGGCCCAGCGACTGGCGCGCCTGCGTGGCCTGCTCGAAAGGTTCGACCATGGCGCGCAGCTTGGGCGCGGCCTCGCGCATCACGAACGGCACCTTGCGCACCCAGTCGGCGGCGGGCGCGGCCAGGAAGGTGCCCACGGCGCCGATCGTGCCCAGCAGGGCCGCCATCAGCAGCAGCGCCGACACGCCGCGCGGCAGCCAGCGCAGCGGCGCTCGCCGCATCAGCGGTGCCAGCAGCATGGCGATGAAGCCCGCCAGCACGATCGGCAGGATCAGGCTCGAGGCGAGGTAGCAGGTGTACAGGGCGACGGCCAGCAACAGCAGCCACAGCGGCCGGTTGTCGGCGGGTGGCCGGCGCGGCGGCGTACGTTCGCCCGGTGGCGGGCGGCGGGGCGGGTCGTCCGCGCCGGACTGCGGCGTGGCTTCCTCGTACGCCACGTCGCCGGGCTCGGCGGGCCTACGACGCCTGCGCCTGGCCATCGCCCGCCTCGTCGTCTTCCGCGCTCTCTTCTTCGGCCACCTCATCGGTGGCCTCTTCGTCGGCCTGCAGGCCGGCCGCGGCGGTGATGCCGGCGATCAGGCCGGGCAGCACGGCCTCGAGCACCATCGAGAACATCGGGCCGCCCAGGAACTTGCCCGCCAGCGAAGGCTGCCCGTCCGACGGCGCCTTGAGCCCGAAGGCGAAGCCCAGCGCCAGGCCCGAGACGACGATGCGCCCGGGCGTGGCGGTGCGGCGCATCTCGTCGCCCAAGTGCGCGCGCGAGAGCGCGATGCGCTCGCGCCAGGCGACGCAGTCGGCCTCGGCGGCCTGGGCGGCGGCGATCTTCGCGGCCAGGCTCATGGCGCGGCGTCTTCGCCGGGTTCCTCGGCCAGCCCGCGCAGGCCGAGCTTGATCTGCCGGCGCGTGCCCTCGAAATCGGCGTGGCGCAGCATCGCCTTTGCGCGCCAGGCGGCCAGGCCGGCCAGCGCGATGCTCAGCGCCAGCGGAATGGCGATGGCCAGCGGCCAGGGCGCGCCGAACGAACGCAGGCCCGCCACCAGCAGCGCCGTCAGCAGGCCATAGGCCGTGGCCAGCATCACCGTCGCCAGCAGCAGGAACACCAGCGCCTGCACCAGCGCCGCCTTCGCCAGCCCGACCTCGGCGGCGAACAGTTTGCGCAGCGCGTGCAGCGCGTTGACATGCGCGGCCGCGGCGTCGCGCGCCGCCGCCAGCACCGCGCGGGCGTCGTCGGGGAGCGGCCCGGCGCCCGCGCGGGCGCCCGGTTCGGCCTCGGCCACGGGGGCTTACTTGCGCCGCGTGAGCGCGGCGACCAGGTAGCCGGCCGCGAAGGCGATGCCGAAGGAGGCCAGCGGCTTGCTGCGGATCAGGTCCTCGGCCTGGTCGAGCATGCCGCGGCCCTGCTCGAGCAGGCCCTGCAGCTTCTCGTCGAGCTCGGCGCGCGCTTCCTTGGCGGCGGCGGCGCCGGCCTCGAGGGCGTCGTTGACGCCGGCCTTGAGCGCGTCGCGCGCCTCGCCCAGGTTTTCCTTCGCCTGGTCGATGTGGCGGGTGTTTTCGGACTGGGAAGGGCTCATGCAATGCCTCCTCGATGGCTTGGCGTCCACCTTACACCGGCGCGGGCCTCATTCCATGACCAGGTAGCCGGTGCGGTTGCCGCGCACCACGTCCAGCTGCAGGTTGCGCGGCGGCTCGGCCATCACGTCCTGGAAGGCCTGCAGGTCGTCCACCCGGCGGCGGTTGACGCCGCGGATGTAGTCGCCGGCGCGCAGGCCGCTGCGGTCGGCCCGGCTGCCGGGCTCGACCTTGCTGGCCACCACGCCGAACCAGCCGCGCTGGCGGAAGCGTTCGGGCAGCTCGGCCAGCGTGGCGCCGGCCAGGCGCGCGTCGAGCGTGCGGCCCTCGACCTCGGTGGCGCGGGCCTTGAGCACGGCCTGCACGCTGAGGCGGCGTTCGTCGCGCAGCAGGTCCAGGCGCACCTGGCGGTCCACCGGCAGCAGGCCCTCGGCGTTGCGCAGCGCCTGGGCGCCGTCGACGCGCTCGCCGTTGATGGCCACCACCAGGTCGCCCGGGCGCACGCCGGCGGTTTCCGCCGGCGAACCGCGGTAGACGCGCGTGACCACGGCGCCGCGCTGGTTGGCCGGCAGGCCCAGCTGGCTGGCCAGGCGCGGGCCGAGGTCCTCGCTGTCCAGGCCCAGGGTGCCCCGGCGCACTTCGCCGTAGGCCAGCAGCTGGCGCTTGACCTCCTCGGCCAGGTTGGCCGGGATGGCGAAGCCCAGGCCGATGTTGCCGGCGGCGCTGCCGCGCGGGTTGAAGCTGGCGGTGTTGATGCCCACCAGCTCGCCGCGCAGGTTCACCAGCGCGCCGCCGGAATTGCCCGGGTTGATGGACGCGTCGGTCTGGATGAAGTTCTGGTAGCCCAGGCCCTGCAGGCCGCTGCGGCCCACGGCCGAGACGATGCCGCTGGTGACGGTCTGGCCCAGGCCGAAGGGGTTGCCCACGGCCACGACGAAATCGCCGACCCGCAGGCGGCTCGAATCGGCCACGGCGATGGCCACCAGGTCCTCGGCCGGGATGCGGATCACCGCCACGTCGGTGTCGGGGTCGGAGCCGATGAACTCGGCCTCGAAGGTGCGGCCGTCGGCCAGGGTCACCGACACCTCGTCGGCGTTCTCGATGACGTGGTGGTTGGTGAGCACCAGGCCGCGCTCGGCGTCGATGATCACGCCCGAGCCCAGCGACTGCTGGCTGCGCTGCTGGGGCATGCCGGGCATGCCGAACAGCTCGGCCAGCGGGTTGCGCACGCTCACCACCTGCCGGCTGTAGATGTTCACCACCGCCGGGGTCACCTGCTCGAGCATGGGCGCCAGCGAGGGCAGGGGGGTGCCGTCGACCTGGGCCGGCAGCGCGGCGTGGGCGGCGCGGGGCAAGGCCAGGCCGGCGGCGGTTTCCAGGGCGCGCTCGCCGCGGCTGGGCTGGCCGGCGACCGGGTCCGGGGTGGCGGGGGCGGCCAGCCACTGGCTGGCGCCGGCGCCGGCCAGGGCGGCCAGCAGCAGGGCGGCGAGGGCGGGGATCGGGCGCATGCGGGGTCTCCGGGCTCGGTTCAGGGGCACAGGATCAGGCAATAGCAGATGGGAGCCAAATGGTGGCTGGACAAGGGCGCCGGCGGGGCTGCCGGCCTTGGTTCCACGACCCCCGGAGGCCGCGGAACGTCGGCCGACGACGGCTCAGGACAGGTTCGCCAAGTCCGTGGAACATCTTGAAGTGGCTGAATTTTTCCGCCTGGCGAGGTTGTTGACAGGCCTCTGGCCGAGGGGTAGTTTGGAACTCCGATGCCACTACATCTTGTGGTGGGCAGAGGGGGGCGGCCCCAAGGCTTGGGGTCGAAAGCACGCACGACGCGACGGCGAGACGGCATGCGGGAACCGGTCAGGACACACTTTTTCCAGCGGGGCGGCGCCTCGCGGGCGGGTGTGGGCTCCCCCGGCGGCCCGGCCGGCTGGACCCGATAAGAACTCAGACAAAGGTGCCCTCCCCGGGGGGCACCCCGGGAGGAAGAAAGGACTTATGAGCACGGTTCGCCTGGAGGCGGTAAAGAACGACGCGGCGCAGGAAATCGAGATGCAGCCGGCGTCCCAGGACATCTGGGACAAGAAGTACCGCCTCAAGACCAAGCGTGGCGAGCCGGTGGACGCCACCATCGACCACACCTACCAGCGCGTGGCCCGGGCCCTGGCCGACGCCGAGCCGACCGCCGAGAAGCGCAAGTACTGGTACGAGCGCTTCCTGTGGGCACTGCGCCGCGGGGCCATCCCCGCCGGCCGCATCACGTCCAACGCCGGCGCCCTGGAGCACAAGCCGGCCACCAGCACCATCAACTGCACCGTGTCGGGCACCATCACCGACTCGATGGACGACATCCTGGGCAAGGTCCACGAGGCCGGCCTCACCCTCAAGGCCGGCTGTGGCATCGGCTACGAGTTCTCGACGCTGCGCCCGCGCGGCGCCTACGTCTCGGGCGCCGGCGCCTATACCTCGGGCCCGCTGTCGTTCATGGATATCTACGACAAGATGTGCTTCACCGTCTCGTCGGCCGGCGGCCGCCGCGGCGCCCAGATGGGCACCTTCGACGTGAGCCACCCGGACGTGAAGGAGTTCATCGGCGCCAAGCGCGAGGACGGCCGCCTGCGCCAGTTCAACCTCTCGCTGCTGGTCACCGACGAGTTCATCCAGGCCGTCGAGGCCGACGGCGACTGGCCGCTGGTGTTCCCGGTGAACATCAAGGAAGCCGGCGAGGTCAATGTCGACGACGCCAGCCAGGTGGTGTGGCGCGACTGGCCGCACGCCACCAACTACGTCACCCGCGACGACGGCATGGTGGCCTGCAAGATCTACGGCCACATCAAGGCGCGCCAGCTGTGGAACCGCATCATGGCGTCCACCTACGACTTCGCCGAGCCGGGCTTCATCCTGATCGACCGCGTCAACGAGATGAACAACAACTGGTGGTGCGAGAACATCCGCGCCACCAACCCCTGCGGCGAGCAGCCGCTGCCGCCCTACGGCGCCTGCCTGCTGGGTTCGGTGAACCTGACCAAGTTCGTGCGCGACCCGTTCACGGACAAGGCCAGCTTCGACTGGGAGGAATACAAGGAAGTGGTGCGGGTGTTCACCCGCATGCTCGACAACGTGGTCGAGATCAACGGCCTGCCGCTGGAGCAGCAGCGCAATGAGATCCTGCGCAAGCGCCGCCACGGCATGGGCTTCCTGGGCCTGGGCAGCACGGTCACCATGCTGCGCATGAAGTACGGCGAGGCCGACTCGGTGAAGTTCACCGAGGACGTGAGCCGCGAAATGGCGCTGGCCGGCTGGGAAGTGGCGCTGACGCTGGCCAAGGAAAAGGGCCCGGCCCCGATCATGGACGAAGAGTTCAAGGTCACCGCCGAGATGCTGCGCAAGCGCCCGGAGATGAAGAAGGACGGCTGGAAGGTCGGCCAGAAGATCAAGGGCCGCCAGCTGCACGCGCTGTACTCGCGCTACATGCAGCGCGTGGCCGGCGTGGCCCCGGAGCTGGTGAAGGAGCTGGCCGAGACCGGCGCGCGCTTCACCCACCACAGTTCGATCGCGCCCACCGGCACGATCTCGCTCTCGCTGGCCAACAACGCCTCCAACGGCATCGAGCCCAGCTTCGCGCACCACTACAGCCGCAACGTGATCCGCGAAGGCAAGAAGTCCAAGGAAAAGGTCGAGGTCTACAGCTACGAGCTGCTGGCCTACCGCACCCTGGTCAACGCCGAGGCCATGCCCTACAGCACCGACGAGAAGACCCGCCTGCCGGACTACTTCGTCTCGGCCGACGACATCACCCCGAAGGCGCACGTGGACATCCAGGCTGCTTCGCAGAAGTGGATCGACTCGTCGATCTCCAAGACCGCGAACGTGCCCACGGACTACCCGTACGAGGACTTCAAGGACATCTACCTTTACGCCTACAAGCAGGGCCTGAAGGGCTGCACCACCTTCCGCTTCAACCCGGCCGCCTTCCAGGGCGTGCTGGTGAAGGAAGCCGACCTGGAGAACACCACCTACCGCTTCGAGCTCGAGGACGGCACGGTGGTGGAGGCCAAGGGCAACGAGGAAATCGAGTACGACGGCGAGCTGCACAGCGCGGCCAACCTGTTCGACGCCCTCAAAGAGGGGTATTACGGAAAGTTCTGATCGGAAGGCTCACGGCAAGTTCTGAAACCCAGGTTGCGGCGGGCCCGCGCCCGCCGCGGTTTTCGACGACGAGGAGAGCGGTATGAGTAATGGCAACGGTGTCACGGCGGCCCTTTCCAATGCCGCCGAAAGCGTCAGCGAGAAGGCCCAGGAGATCGGCGGCGCCATCGCCAGCAAGGCCGAGGCGGCGGTCAACGCGGCCAGGAAGAAGGCCGCGCCGGTGATCAGGAAGGCCAAGGCGCAGGTCAGGAAGGCCGAGAAGTCCGACGCCGGCAAGGCGGTCAAGAAGGCCGTCGGCGCCGCGAAGAAGAAGGTCAAGGCCGCGGTGAAGGCGGTCGAGGCCAAGGTGGGCGCCAAGAAGGCCGCCCCGAAGAAGAAGGCCGCCGCCAGGAAGGCGGCTCCGAAGAAGAAGGTGGCCGCCAAGAAGGCCCCGGCCCGCAAGGCCGCGGTGAAGAAGGCGGCGCCGAAGAAGAAGGCTGCGGTGAAGAAGGCCGCGGCGAAGAAACCGGCCGCGAAGAAGGCGGCTGCGAAGAAGGTCGCCAAGAAGCCGGCGGCCCGCAAGACGACGGCCCGAAAGGTTGCCAGGAAGCGCTAAAGCCGACGGCTGTCCCGATTGTCGCAATCCGTCCCCCCGCCGCACGGCGGCGGGGGGCTCCGGGGGAAGTCACCACCGAATCGAATAAGCGGAAAGAAACGAAGCATGGCCATCAAGATCGTCAAGAAAATCAAGGGTTACAGCGTCCAGAAGCCGGAGGACAAGGCCAAGGAGGCCGCCGTCCCCGTCGCCGCTCCCGTGGCCGTGCAGGAGCCGGAGTCGAACATCATCCACATGCACGAGAAGGTCGAGCGGCCTGAAGTGCTGGTGGGTTCGACCTACAAGATCAAGTCGCCGCTGGTCGAGCACGCCATGTACGTGACGATCAACGACATCGTGCTCAACCAGGGCACCGAGCACGAGCTGCGCCGTCCGTTCGAGGTGTTCATCAACTCCAAGAACATGGACCACTTCCAGTGGATCGTGGCGCTGACCCGCATCATGAGCGCCGTGTTCCGCAAGGGTGGCGACGTCACCTTCCTGGTGGACGAGATGAAGGCCGTGTTCGACCCGCGCGGCGGCTACTTCAAGGCCGGCGGCGTGTACATGCCGTCCATCGTGGCCGAGATCGGCTCGGTGGTCGAAGAGCACCTCAAGTCGATCGGCATGATCATCGACCCGGAGCTGGGCGAGGAGCAGAAGCGCCTGATCGCCGAAAAGCGCGCCGCCTACGAGGCCCGCGCAAAAAAAAAGTCCAGTAACAGCGGCCTGAGCGGGGCCCCCGCCGGTGCCGGCACCGAAGGCGCCCCTGGCGCCGACGAGGCGGTGCAGGTCACCGGCGAGGGCGCCTCTTTCCCGCCCAGCGCGACGATGTGCAACAAGTGCAACACCAAGGCCACCGTCATCATGGACGGCTGCGCGACGTGCCTGAATTGCGGCTACAGCAAGTGCGGCTGAGCCGCCAAGGCGCCGGACGGTGACAAGACGAGGCCGCCTTCGGGCGGCCTCAGTCTTTGGGTTCGAACCGCAGGTTCTCGTTGCGGATCCAGCCGCGCTCGCTGTGGCGGTCTTCGCACCAGCAGGCGCCGTGCCTGGGGTCTTCCCAGATCAGGCGCACGGTGTCGCCCGGCTGCACGGTGAGTTCGGCGCTGCAGTATTCGGCGGTGGCCTGGGGGCGGCCGGCGTTGGTGCTGATCAGGTCCAGGGGCACCCAGCCGGCGCTGAGCTGGCCGTCTTCGGCCCACACGTAGCCCGGGCGGTCCGGGTGGGCGTGCTGCACGAACACGGTGTCGCCCGGCTTGAGCGTGAGCGGGATCGCGTCGGGGCTTTCCTGCGGCGCGATGACCTGCGCGTTGATGGCCTTGAGCGTGGACATGGGTGGCGGACTCCGTGGCGTGCTCCCCCTGTCGGAGCCACGCCGCAAGGATACGTTCTGCCGCCCGGCGCTGCATCCCTTTCGCGCCGCCGTGTGCTTAACTTGTGCCGTGATCTGCACTTCGGGGTGGAAGCGGATGCGTGCGATGGCGTGGCTCCGGGGGCTGTGGCTGGCGTGCCTGCTGCTGGCCCCGGCCGCGTGGGCCAGGGAGGCCCGCGAAGCGGCGCTGGGGCAAGCCAGCGAGCTGTGGGCACGGGGCGAATACGGCCAGGCCATCGCCGTCCTCGAGCCTTTCGAGGCCGAGGCCGACCCGGAGCTGGATGCCATGCTGGCCAGCCTGCTGGTGATGCAGGCCATCGACGGACTTCGCGTGGAAGACCTGGCAAGCGCGGACCTCTCGCGCGCCATCGCCCTGGCCGAGCGCGCGGCCGCCGCCGGCAGCCCGATGGCGCTCAACGAACTGCATCTGGTCCACCTCAACGGCTGGGGCGTGCCGGTGGACCTGGACAAGGCCCGCGATTTCCTCGAGCGCGCCGTGGCCGCCGGCGACGAAGGCGCGCGCACCAACTACGCCGCCAATCTGTTCGAAGGCAGCGCGCTGCTGCCGCGCGACCGCGACCGCGCCTGCGAGCTTTTCAACGAACTCCTCGACGTGGTGGACCCGCAGCCCTACGTCGCCTACTACCTCGGCCTGGCCCGCGTGCAGGGCGATTGTGGTTTCACCGCCGACCCGGAGCAGGGCATCGGCCTGGTGCTGCTCGCGGCCGAGCAGGGCCTGCGCTTTGCCGAGTTCCAGATGGGCCTGGCCTACGAAGACGGCATCGGCGTCGAGCGCGACCTGGCGCAGGCCCTGGACTGGTTCCAGCGCGCCGCCGACCAGGGCGTGGCGCCGGCGCAGTGGCGCATCGGCATGAGCTTCGTGCGCGGCGAGGGCCGCGCCGTCGACCCGGCCCAGGCCGTCGCGTGGTTCAGCCGCGCGGCTGCCTCCGGCCACGTCGATGGCCTGACCAGCCTGGCGGTGATGTACGCCACCGGTTCCGGCATAGGCAAGGACACCGCCAGGGCGTTCTCGCTCTACCAGCAGGCGGTGGACGCCGGCGGCGTACACGCCCACCGCAACCTCGCCGGCATGTACCTGATGGGCGAGGGCGTCGAGGCTGATCCGGTGCAGGCCTGGCTGCATTACGAGATGGGCCTGGCGCTGGGCAACCGGGAAGAAGGCTGGCTGCGCCAGGCCATCGAGAGCCGGCTCGCGCCCGAAGCGCGTGCCCGCGCCGAGGCCGCGCTGGCCGAGTGGAAAGCTGGACGCGCGCGCTGAGCCCCGTTGGTCTGCCGCCTGCGACCACCCGCCCGAAACCGCCATAAAGTGTGAACTGCGTCACGGTTTGAGCCCGGTTTCGGGCGCTCAATGCCAGCCCGGAGCCCTCCGGAGGGACCGGCCCGTGATCCCTGTCTACATCGCCCAAACCGACCTCGACGCCCAGCTCGTGCAGGAGCTCCTGGTCACGTCGGGCATCGCCGCGCACATCTTCGGGCCCAATGTGGCCGAGCCGGGCGACGCCGTCGCCACCACCCCGCAGATCCGGGTCGTCGTCGAGGACGCCGAGGCCGAGGAGGCCCGCCGGCTCGTGCAGGACTGGCAGACCGCGCCCTCGCCCGAAGAGTTCGAGTTCGACGACGGCCTGCTCGATTCCAAGGCCTTCGACGAGATCGAAGAACTCAGCTTCCAGCCCGGCGACCCGAACCTGCCGGCCTGAGCCGCGCGGCCCGGCTCAGGGCTTCATGCTGCCCGTGCGCACGAACCGCTCGTGCCAGCTGAGCGCCTCGCCCAGCAGGTGCGGCGTGTGCTTGCCGAAGCTGTCGCGGCAGGCGCGTTCGAAGTAGTCCTGCAGCATGGGCCGGAAATCCGGGTGCGCGCAGCGTTCGATCACCAGCCGTGCGCGCTGCTTGGGCGACAGCCCGCGCAGGTCGGCCAGGCCCTGTTCGGTCACGAGCACCATCACGTCGTGCTCGGTGTGGTCGACGTGGCTGGCCATGGGCACGATCGACGAAATCGCGCCGTTCTTGGCCGTGCTGGGCGACATGAACACCGACAGGTAGGCGTTGCGGGCGAAGTCGCCGCTGCCGCCGATGCCGTTCATGATCTTCGAGCCGGCCACGTGGGTGGAATTGACGTGGCCGTAGAGGTCGGCCTCGATCATGCCGTTCATGGCGATGCAGCCCAGGCGGCGGATCAACTCGGGATGGTTGGACATCTCCTGCGGCCGCAGCACGATGCGCTCGCGGTAGAAATCCACGTGGCGGTTGAACTCGGCGATGCCCTCGGGGCTGAGCGAGAACGAGGTGGCCGAGGCCATGCGCAGCACGCCATCGCGCAGCAGGGCCAGCATGCCGTCCTGGATCACTTCGGTGAAGGCCGTCAGGCCGCGGTAGCCGCCCTCGGCCAGGCCCGCGAGCACGGCGTTGGCGATGTTGCCCACGCCCGACTGCAGCGGCAGCAGCTGCGGCGTGAGCCGGCCGCGGCGCACCTCGTGGTCGAGGAACTCGAGCAGGTGCCCGGCGATCGCGCGCGAATCGGCATCGGGCGGCGCGAACGACGAGTTGCGGTCCGGTGCCTCGGTTTCCACCACCGCCACCACCTTGGCCGGGTCCACGCGCAGGTAAGGCTCGCCGATGCGGTCGTCCGGGCGAAGCAGCGGGATGGGCTTGCGGTCCGGCGGCAGCGCGGTGCCCTGGTAGATGTCGTGCATGCCTTCCAGCGCCGCCGGCTGCCAGCGATTGACCTCCAGGATCACGCGGTCGGCCTGCTCGAGCCAGGTCTTGTTGTTGCCCACCGACGAGGACGGCACCAGCCGCCCGTCCTCGAGCACGGCGGTCACTTCCACCACCGCCACGTCGATCTTGCCGAAGTAGCCGAACCAGGCGTGCTGGGCCACGTGGCTGAGGTGGATGTCGAGGTAGTCCACCTCGCCGCGGTTGATCTGCTCGCGCACCACCGGGTCGGACTGGTAGGGCAGGCGCAGTTCGATGCCATTGGCGCGCGCCAGCACGCCGTCGAGCTCGGGCGCGGTGGAGGCGCCGGTGAGCACGCGCACCTGGAAGGCGATGTCCTGCGCGTGCGCACGCTCGATGCGCTGCGCGAGCGCGCCGGGCACGGCCTTGGGGTAGCCGGCGCCGGTGAAGCCGCTCATGGCGACGGTATCGCCGGGGTGGATCAGACCGGCGGCCTGTTCGGCCGTGCGCAGGCGGTCGAGGAAGGGCGCGTGGCGGATGCGGTCGTTCGTCTCGGTGTCCATGCGCGCCAGCATCGCCCAAGCCGCGCCCGCGGGCGAGGGGCGGGGCGCAACGATGGTTTGCGGCCGGTCCGTGAACGGTTTGCTTGACTTGCCGGGCGGGCTAAAGTCGGGGAAACACCCCGGAGCCGCCCATGCGATTGCTGACCGCCGTGCTGTTGTCCTTCTGGCTGGTTCCCGCGTCCTTCGCCGCCGAGCCCCAGGCCGGCCCGAAGCTGCACCTGAACCTGCAGGTGCTGGTGCCGGTGGATGCCGAAGGCCAGGCGGGCACGGCGCGGATCGCCGACGAACTGCCCGAGGAGGCGCAGGCCTTGGTCCTGGAACGCGTGGCCGCGCTGCGCTACGAGCCGGCCACCCGCGACGGCGCGCCCGTGCCGAGCGAGTTGTCGATCTCGGTGCCGTTCACGGCACAGAACATCGACGGGACGGTGCACTACACCGTGGGCGAAGCCACGGCGGCGCCGATCGTCAAGCAGTTTCCGCGCTATCCCGTCGAGGCCATCCGCGACGGCGCCGGCGCCGCATTGATGGTGCGGATCGAAGTCGCCGCCGAGCCCGGTCCCGACCGGGTGAAGGCGGAGGTGGTGGCCAGCGAGTTCGCGCCCCGGCGGGCAAGCCGCTACAAGCGCCAGTTCGAGCAGGCCGCGCTCCAGTCCCTGTCGGCCTGCTGCAGGCTCGTCGAAACCATCGATGGCCAGGCCCTGGGCCGGGTGGATTACGTGACGATCTCGTACTACAGCAACTTCAGCCGCGCGCGCGTCGATACCGAGGCCTTCAACGCCAGCCACGCGGGCGCGATCGAGGACCTGCCCGCGGGCCTGCGCCGCGCCAAGGTGGTCGAGTCCCCTGACGCCGCGAAAGCACCCGCCGGCTGACCGACGCCGCCATGACCGAACTCGTCAGCGCCCTGCCGCCCGATGACCAGGCCGAGCTCGAGCGCGCCCGTGCGCTGCTCGAGTCGCCGGGGCTGGCGGTGCAGCTGGCGAACGTGATCGGTACGCCGATCGAGAGCCTGATGCGCGGCCTGCCCGGGCCGGCCAGCCGACTGGTGGACAAGGCCGCGCGCAAGGCGGTGGAGGTGGCCTTCGACGCCGCGCGCCGCACCCTGCGCGACGAGAACGCCGCGGCGCCCAGCCTGCGCCTGCACCAGGTGGCCGTGGCCGGGTCCGGTGCCGTGGGCGGCTTCTTCGGCCTGCCCGGCCTGCTGGTGGAATTGCCGGTCACCACCACCACCATGCTGCGCTCGATCGCCGACATCGCCCGCAGCGAGGGTGCGGCGCCCGGCGAGCCGGACACACGGCTCGACTGCCTGCAGGTGCTGGCCCTGGGCGGCACGCGCCCGGACGACGACGGCGCCGAATCGGGTTACTTCGCCACCCGCGCCGCGCTGGCCCAGCAGGTCACCGCGGCCACCCGCTACGTGGCCAGCGGCATGGGCACCGGCAGCGCGCCGGCCATCGTGCAGCTGGTGAACGGCATCGCCAGCCGGTTCTCGATCCCGGTCACCCAGAAGGCGCTGGCGCAGGCGGCGCCGCTGGTGGGCGCGGCCACCGGCGCCACGCTCAACCTGATCTTCATGCGCCACTTCCAGTCGGCCGCGCGCGGGCACTTCATCGTCCGCCGCCTCGAGCGCGCGCACGGCGAGGTGGCGGTGCGGGCCGCCTATGCCCGCCTGGCCGGGGCCGCCCGGAAGCGGTGAGGCCGCTGCCGGCCGGCGCGCGCAGGCGTAAAGTTCGTCCTGACGCGTTCCCGGGAGTGTTGCCATGAATCCACGTGCCCTGATCCTGGCGGCCTTCGGCCTGGCATCCCTGGCCGGCCCCGTCGCCGCCGAGTCGCTCTACAAATGCGAAGGGCCGGGCGGGGCGGTGAGCATCCAGTCCTCGCCTTGCCCGGCGGGCAGCACCCAGGTGTGGAAACGCGACGCCACGCCCGAGCCGGGCCCGAGCGTGGAGGAACTGGCCGCCCGCGCCGCGCTGGCCGAGGCCGAAGCCCGCCGCGCCGCCGAGGAGGCCCGCGCGGCCGAGCAGGCGCGGCTGGCGGAAGCGGAGCGGCGCGAACAGATGGCGCGGCAGCGCGAGGCCGAGGCCCGCGGCGAGCGCCCGCCCACCAAGAGCGCCTGCACCCAGGCCCACGATTTTTCCGACGCCGCGCTGGCCAAGGATTTCCTGCGCCTGACCGAAACCCAGAAGGCCGACCTGCGCGCCTGGGTGGTGGCCCAGTGCGCCGACGTCTACGACTCCTGATCGGCTGAATCCACGGCGGCGGCGCGGCGCTTTCGCACCCGCCGCGGCGCGCTTGTCCGGGCGACGGCCGCGGTGCCGGCGCGCTCGAATGGGGCCTCGCGAAGGAGGCCCGCATGTCACGCATCCTGCTCATCGTTTCGGTGCTGGCCGTGGCCGGCACCGCCGGGCCCGGCCCGCAGCTGCGCAAGTGCGTCGCGCCCGGCGGCGCGGTCAGCTACCAGGACCAGCCGTGCGCGCCCGGCGCCGAGGAAGCCTGGGCCCAGCCGGTGAAGGCGCTGCCGGCGCCGGCGCCGGTGGCCGCGCCCGGGCCGGCACCGCAGCCCCCGGCTTCCCGAGCCCCGGTCGCCGCGCGTCCGGCGGTGCGCACCGATCCCCGCCGCGCCCGCTGCGAACAGGCCCGCCGCGAGGCCAACGAGCAGCGCGACCGGCTCTGGAACAAGCTCAGTTTCGCCGAGCGCTCCGAACTCGACGCCCGGGTGGCCCGTGCCTGCGCGCGCCAGGGCTGAACCGGCCCCCGTCCGCGCAATCCACCGGCCTCGCCCCGGGCGGTCGGGGCGGCGACAATGCGCGGATGCATGCTTCCTCGAACCTGCGCGGTATCGTCGCGATGCTGCTGGCCGTCGGCCTGTTCTCGCTGATGGACGGCGGCCTCAAGCACCTCGCCGGCCACTACCCGCCGATGCAGGTGGCGGCCCTGCGCGGGCTGTCGGGCGTGCCCCTGGTCGCGGCCTGGGTGCTGGCCACCGGTGCGGCGGCCGGGCTGCTGAAGGTGCGCTGGTCGCTGCACCTGCTGCGCGCGGCGCTGTCGATCCTGATGCTCTCGAGCTTCGCGTTCGCGCTCAAGGGCATGCCGATGACCAGTGCCTACTCGATCTTCTTCGTGGCGCCGCTGCTGATCACCGCGCTGTCGGTGCCCATGCTCGGCGAGACGGTGGGGCCGCGGCGCTGGGCCGCCATTCTGGTCGGCCTGGTCGGCGTGCTGGTGGTGCTGCGGCCCACTGGCGAGGGCGTGTTCGGCTGGGCCGGCCTGGCGGTGGTGGCGGCGGCCGCGGGCTATGCGCTCTCGGCCATCCTGGTGCGGGTCATGCACCGCACCGACAGCGCGCAGGCGATGGTGTTCTGGATGCTGGTGATGACCGCGGCCGGCGCCAGCCTGCTGGCGCTGCCGGGCTGGGTGCCGCTGCGCGCGGCCGATTCCTGGGTGATCGCCGGCGTGGGCGTCACCGGCTTCCTGGGCCAGGTGGCGATCACCGAAGCCTTCCGCTCGGGCGAGGCCTCGGTGGTGGCGCCGTTCGAATACAGCGCGCTGGCCTGGGGCCTGGGCCTGGACCTGCTGATCTGGGGCGTGCTGCCCGACGGCTGGACCTTCGCCGGCGCCGGCATCATCGTCGCCAGCGGCCTCTATCTGGTGCATCGCGAGCGCGTGCGCGCACGCGCGCCGGCGGGCTGAGCCGCCGCATCGCCGCGAGCGGTTATGCTTGCGGCCATGCGTTCCCCTCGGAAATCCGGCATGAGCCTGCGCCTGACCCTGTTGCTCCCCGCCTGCCTGCTGTCCGCCTGCGGCGGCGAAGCCCCGCCCGCCGAAACGCCGTCGCAAGCGGCCGACGAAACGGTGGTGGTCAGCGGCACGGACTGGAGCCGCTGCCGCGTGCCGGGCCTGGCGCTGCCGGTCGGCGCGCGCCTGTTCGTGATCGACGGTGGCGAGCCGGTGCCCGGCGCCGAGCCGGGGCGCGAGTCGATCCGGCGCGTGGAGGTGATGGTGCCCGGCCCGGTGGCCCTGCTGATGACCGCACCCGACGCCAGCGCCTGGCATGTGCGCGCGGCGCAGGAGACCGAGATCCGCGCCGTGGTCGCGCTGGGCGACGCGCCCCAGCGCATCACCGGCCAACGCCTGGGCCCGCACCAGCGCGCCGCCTCCTCGGCGATGGGCGACGCCTGTGCCGGCTACCTGCTCGGCGATGGCGCGGGCGAGTCGCTGGACGAAGCCACCGACGAAATCTTCGGCAAGCCGCACGACGCCATCTACCGGCTGCGCGTGGGCAGCGCGGTCATCGGCGGCACCGAGCCGGTGTCCGACCGGCCGGTCGGCCGCTGACCGGTGGCTGCCGTGTTCGGCCTGGTCGGTTTCGACGGCGACGACACGCTCTGGCACAGCGAGGGCTATTTCCGCGCCGCGCACGCCGAGTTCGAGGCCATCGTCGGCAAGTACGTCGACCTGGCCGACGCCGGCCTGCACGAGACCCTGCTGGCCACCGAGCGCCGCAACATCAAGCTGTTTGGCTATGGCGCCAAGGGCATGACCCTGTCGATGGTGGAAACGGCCATCGCCCTCACCGGCGAACGCATCGGCGCGGCCGACATCCATCGCATCGTCGGCCTGGGCAAGGCCATCCTCGCCCACCCGGTCGAACTGCTGCCGGGCATCCGCGCCGCGGTCGAGGCGGTGGCGCGCGAGCACCCGGTGGTGCTGGTGACCAAGGGCGACCTGTTCCACCAGGAAGCCAAGGTGCGGGCCTGCGGCCTGGCCGACCTGTTCCGGCGCATCGAGATCGTCTCGGAGAAGGACGCCGGCACCTATGCCCGCGTGCTGGGCGAGTTTTCGATGTCGGCCGGGCGTTTCGTGATGGTGGGCAATTCCCTGCGCTCGGACATCGAGCCGGTGCTGCGCCTGGGCGGCTGGGGCGTGCACATGCCCTACCACGTGACCTGGGCGCACGAGATGGAGCACGGCATCGAGCCGGTCCACGCCCAGCGCATGGCCAGCGTCGAAGTGCCGGCGCAGATCCCGTCGGCGCTGTCCGAGCTGGGTGCCCGCGCCGGCGGCTGAGCCGGCGCCGGGCTTGCCAACCGAGGGGCACCGACGCAGTCTTTGCGTCATGAGGCGAGCCGGGTTACCCGACAACGGCGTGCACGTGAGGTGGCTGCAGCGCTCGGGGCTGGCCGCGGCCCTGCTCGTGGCGGCCATCGGCACCGCGGCCCTGTTGGGCTGGCTGTTGGACATGCAGGTCTTGCGCAGCATGATCCCGGGCCACGTGGCCATGAAGACCAATACCGCCATCGGCATGATCCTGGCGGCCGTCGCGCTGGCTTCCTGCGTACGACCGGCCTGGCTGCCGCTGCGGATCTCGGGGCTGGCCTCGATGGCGGTGGCCCTGCTCGGCGCGGCCACGCTGCTCCAGTTCATTTCCGGCATGGACCTCGGCATCGACACGCTGCTGTTCGACGACCCCGAAGCCATGCGTTTCGGCCGTGCACCCGGCCGCATGTCCGAGTTGACCGCGGTGTCGTTCGTGCTGGTTGGCGTCATTGGCATGCTGGCCTGCAGGCGAATCGGCGTCTGGCTGGGCCAGCTACTGGCCCTGGTGATGCTGGTCCTGGGGCTGTTCGCGCTCAGCGCCTATGGCTACGCCATGGGCACGGAGTCCGGCCGGGTTGCCTTCACGCCGCTGGGCATCAATACGGCGGCCTGCGTTTTCCTGTTGGCCGTGGGCTGGCTGACCTCGCAGCCGGGCGGTGGCCTGGCCCGCGTCCTGGCCAACCCGGGCCTGGGCGGCGAGCTGGCGCGTCGCACCTTGGCACCGGCGTTGATGGCCCCGGTCGTCGTCGCCTTCGCGGCCCAGGTTTCGCTCGCCAAAGGCTGGCTGTCGGTCGGCGCAACCATCACCTGGATGGCGGTGGCCTCGGGTCTGTTCGTGGCCGGCCTGGTCTGGTGGGGTTCGAACCTGCTCGACCGCCTCGAGCGGGAGCGCGAACACAGCCGCCGGCTCGAGGCCAGCGCCCATACCGACGAGCTCACCGGCGTAGGTAATCGCCGCGCCTTCGACGAGGCGCTGGCTGGGCTGCTGGCGAGGCGTGCCAAGGGCGGCTCGGAGCTGTGCCTGCTGATGGTCGACCTGGATTTCTTCAAGCGTTACAACGACAGCCACGGCCACCTGGCCGGCGACCAGGCCCTGCGCCTCGCCGGCACCCTGCTTCGCGCCGCCTTGCGCCCGGGCGACATCGCGGCGCGCTACGGTGGCGAGGAGTTCGCGGTGTTGCTGCCCGGCGTCGATGTCGAGCGTGCGGCAATGGTGGCCGAACGGCTCTGCCGCGACTTCCGAATCGCCGACTGGCCCTACGAGCCGGTCACGATCAGCATCGGCGTGGCGGAGGCGGTGCCGGGCGAAACGCCCCAATCACTGGTCGCGCGCGCCGATGCCGCGCTCTACCGGGCCAAGGCCGCCGGCCGCGATCGCGCCGCGTTGGCTCAGTCGGGCAGCGCGTAACCCAGTCCGAGGATGATGCTGGTGCGGCGGTCGTCGTCCACCAGCGGGCTGTCGGTGATCTCCGACGGCAGGAAGGTGTGGCCCATGCGCGCGAACAGCTGCCAGCGCTTGCCGAGCGGCCGCGTGGCCAGCACCGAGATCTCGGGCAGCAGCGCCGCATCGCCGTCGTAGGCCGGGCGGCCCGGCAGGGCCTCGGCTGCGCGCACGCCGTAGTAGTAGTCCACCAGGTCGGTGCTCTGCCAGCGCAGCGAGACCGTGGGCAGGATGCGCCACTGGCCGGCCGGCACGTAGCCCGTCCACGAAGCGTCGACTTCCTGGCCGCCGCTGCGGTCGAGCAGGTCGGTGGCGGCCGAAAGTTCGAACTGGCCGACGCGCGGCACGCGCCAGGACAGCGCCACGCCGCCATCGAGCGAGAAGCGGCGGTCGTCCATGCCGGCCAGGAAGGGCGAATCGGCCGCCTGGTAGCCGTCGCCGCGCGCCTGCAGGAACACGCTGGTTTCGAAGGTATCGCTTTCGGAGAGCCGGAAGCCTCCGCGCAGGCCGCGCAGGTAGGCGCGCTCGCCCTCGAAGCGCAGCAGCGGCACCACCAGCAGGTCTTCGTCGAGCTGGCGGTAGGGCGCGTCGCGCTCGATCGCGATCAGGCCCAGGGTCCAGCGCGGCGGGTCGCCCGACGGCGTGTCGGCGGCCTGGGCGTGGGCCGGCGGGGCCGCCAGCAGCGCGGCGAGCAGGGGCAGGGCGGTCTTCATGCGTCACTCCGGTTCGACGGCGGCGCCACTGTCGGCGAGCCTCCGTCGAACCGGCGTGATTGTCCAGCGGCTCAGGGCAGCTTGAACACGACCGGCACCAGTGCGTAGGCGGACACGGCGCGACCATCGCGCTGGGCCGGGTGGAAGCGCCACTGCGCCAGCACCTGGTCGCGTGCCGCACGGTCGAGTTCGCGGTGGCCGCTGCTGCGTTCGATTTCCACCTCCACCGGGCGGCCGCCGGCGTCCACCAGCACGCGCAGCGTCACCGTGCCTTCATGGCCGGCGCGCAGCGAGGTGCGCGGATAGCGCGGCGGCGGCGCCACGTCATAGGCGAGGGCCGCCAACGAGGGCTCGCCGGGGTCGAAGCTCGTCTCCGCCGGGCCGGTGTCGCTGGACGGCGGCGAGAAGATCTCGCCCTGTTCAAACACCGGCGCATCCGAAGCCGCGGGCGTCGGCGTCGTGGTGATGCGAACGGGCGTGTTCACCGGCCGCGGATCCGGACGGGGCAGGCGATCGGGCGGCGCCACGGTGACCGGGATGTCGCGAGGCGGCACCGGCTCGTAGACGACCACCGTCGTCTCCGGGCGGCGCTCCGCCAGCGGCGGCGACCAGTTCGTGGGCAGGGCGAGCAGGCCGAGCACCACCACGTGCACGGCGATGGCGAAACTGTTGCCGGCGATGCGCGTGGCATCCAGGCGCGACCAGGGCGAGTCGGACGACGGGTGGGGCAGGGTGCGGACCATGGAACACCTCCTTCGCTGGGGTGGGGCAAGGTCTGGAACGTTCCTGCGCGGCCGCCGGGGTTGGGGCCTGCGCCGTCCGTCGATGGCTCCACCCTGCCGTCATGCCGGCGGCAGCGGCAAGGGGTAGGATCGCGAATATGAAGACAGGCAGGTTTTCCGGTTCGCTGCTGTTCATGCTGGCGCTCGTCCTGGCCCTGGCTGGCTGCGGCCGCGATGGCGGCGAGGCCGCACAGGACACCGCGCCCGCGCCGCCGGAGGTCGTGCTGGCGCCCGACGACGGCGAGGATTTCGAACTGGCCTGGCAGGGCGTGCTGCCCTGCGCCGACTGCGAGGGCATCCAGACCCGCCTCAGCCTGCGCCGCGAGGGCGAGGAGACGGTGTTCGAGCTCCGCGAGACCTACCTCGGCGCCGCGCAGGGCAACGAGTTCACCACCACCGGCCGCTGGCAGCTCGAAACGGCCGACGAGCCGGGCGCGTCCGCGGTCTACCGCCTCGGACCCGAGGGCGGGTCCCTGGGCTTCGCGATCCAGCCCGACGGCAGCCTGCAGCTGCTGGATCCGGACGGCCGGCCGCCGGAGCCGCCGCTGGCCTTCCGCTTGCACCGGATTTGAGCGTTTCGACACGGTTCACCGGTCTGGTGCAGAATCGGGCCGTCCCACACCACCGGAGGGCCGCCATGAAGCCCCTGTTCAAGACTGTGCTGCTTTCGCTTGGCCTGGCCCTGTCGGCCGGTGCCCATGCCATCGTCGACGAGTTCGCCATCGGCTTCAGCCCGCGCACGGGCGACACCTGGGTCGATGCCCGGCTGGGCGACATCAACGTCTTCGCCCGTGGCAACAGCGACGGTTTCATCGACGACGTGGTGGTGAGCTACGGCGCGCCGCGTTACCTGGTGCGCGAGTACTACTACGACCGCCGCTGGGCGCCGGGCGACATCTACTACGCCTGCGCGTTGGCCTACCAGCTGCGCCGGCCCTGCCTGGAGGTGCTGCGCATCTACGAGCGCGACCATGGCCAGGGCTGGGGCGCGATCGCCAAGCGACTGGGCATCAAGCCCGGCTCGGCCGAGTTCCACGCGCTCAAGGGCGGCGTGGGCAAGGGCCACGAGCGCATGCGCGGCCGGGGTGGTCCGCAGGCGGCCGGTGGTTCCTCGCGCGGTGGCCGCGACGCGGGTCCGCCGCCGTCGCGTGACGCTGGCACCGGCAAGGGCAATGGCAATGGCGACAAGGGCAACGGTGACAAGGGCAAGGGCAAGGGCCGCGGCAACGGCGGCTGAGCCCGGCGCAACCGGCACGAACGAAAACGGCGGCCCTTGGCCGCCGTTTTCTTGTCGCGGTTTCGACTGGCCCGTCAGCGCGCGGTGTAGCCGCCGTCGATGGCCAGCTCGGCGCCGGTGACGAACTTCGACTCGTCCGAGGCCAGGTAGACCACGCCCCAGGCGATGTCGTCCACGTCGCCCATGTGGCCCAGCGGGTGCAACTCGCCGACGGCCTTGCGCGCGGCGTCGATGTCGGTGGCGCCGCTGGCCTTGAGGTGGTTCTCCACCATCGGCGTCCAGATGTAGCCCGGGTGCACCGAGTTCACCCGGATCCGGTCGGCGGCGTAGCACAGCGCGTCGGTCTTGCTCATCAGGCGCACCGCGCCCTTGGAGGCGTGGTAGGCCGGCACGTCGGGCGCGCCGACCAGGCCGTAGATGGACGAGAGGTTGACGATGCTGCCGTGGCCGGCGCGCTTCATGTGCGGGATGGCGTGCTTGCAGCAGAACATCACGCCCTTGACGTTCACCGCCTGCACCTTGTCCCACTCCTCCTCGGTGATCTCGTGGGTGAGCTTGGTCGAACCCGAGATGCCGGCGTTGTTGACCAGCACGTGCAGGCCGCCGAACTCGGCCGCGGCCTCGTCGATGGCCTTCTTCACCTGCGCCTCGTTGCTCACGTCCACGTGCCAGTAGCGGGCGCGCGCACCCTTGGCGCGCAGCGCGGCCGCGAGCGCCTCGCCTTCGGAATCGTGCAGGTCGAACAGGGCGACGGCGCCGCCTTCCTCGGCCAGGCGCTCGGCGCAGGCACGGCCGATGCCGAGCGAGGCGCCGGTGACGATGCAGGCCTTTCCTTTCACGCGATCCATGGTCGTTCTCCGTGGCTGGGAAGCTTCAGTCTGCATCGTTCCCGCCGCGGCGTTTTGACGCAAGTCAGGCCGGCGAAAGCTGGTCGAGCAGCCGCGCCGCCTTGGCGGCCTGCTGCACGGTGCGGCGAAGGTCGCTGAAACTGCGCAGCAGCGCGTCCATCCCGGCGATGGGCAGCCGGCCGTCGGCGCCCGCGGCCAGCAGGGCCGCCTTGAGGGCCTCGTAGCCCGCCTCGAAGCGCTCGGCCTGGTGCGGGGCCAGGGGCGCGAACGGTGACTGGGACGGGTCGAGCTGGACCAGCAGGTCGCCGGCCTCGCGGGCCAGTTCGATGATGCGCAGGCGCAGGCCGGCATCGGCCAACGCCGCCAGCGCCTGGCGCCCGGCCACGATGCCGGCACCGCGCTCGTGGCAGTTGTCGTAGTAATGCTGCACGCGCAGCAGCGTGGCCAGGGCCGCGGCCGTGGTTTCCGACATCGAGGCGCGCGAGAGGCCCGCGACGAATTCCTGCACGGCCTGCGCCAGCCGCTCGTAGCCGCCGTCACGCGCGGGCGGCGGCTGGCCCTGCAGGCCCGACAGCCCGTCGCGGGCGCGGGCGATGGCCTTGCGGCCCAGCCGGTAGATCTCGCGGCGCAGCGCGTCCACGGCCAGCGAAGGCACCGAGGCCACGTTCTGGTCGAGGTAGCGCGGCTGGCCCTCGGCTTCGTCCACGGCGCGGAAGCGCTGGCGCAGCTGGGCCGCCATGCGGTCGGCCAGCGGCCACATCAGCGCCACGCCCAGCACGTTGAACACGCTGTGGAAGATCGCCAGTCCGGTGGCGGGGGAGTCCTCCAGGTCCAGCAGGTCGCCCAGCAGGTCCACGCCGTCGAGCAGCCAGGGCAGCAGCACCAGCGCCACCGCCGCGGTGAGCACGTTGAAGAGCACGTGCGCGGCGGCGGCGCGCCTGGCGTTGGGCGTGGCGCCGATGGCCGCCAGCACCGCGGTGACCGAGGTGCCGACGTTCGCGCCGATGACCATCGCGGCGGCGTCGGTGAACGAGACCGAGCCGGTGTGCGCCAGCGTCAGCGTCACCGCCAG
>Ga0208242_100287_pt1 | contig 47353 bp, 33 predicted proteins | sample SubbioAug_CSW13A_FD_184825 | JGI IMG/M metagenome (GOLD analysis project Ga0208242, IMG submission 184825) | Serpentinite rock and fluid subsurface biosphere microbial communities from McLaughlin Reserve, California, USA - CR12Aug_CSW13A (SPAdes) | ecosystem: Environmental > Terrestrial > Deep...
GGCAATGTGCACCATTGCTACTTCGGTCTTGGCCGGTGCCGCGCTCCACTTTGCCACATTCCGCGCGCCAACGCCACGTGTTTCTTCGGAACGATTTGCGGCGCGGGCGGGCCGATTACTGCGCTAACCTGCGGTTCAACTCGGACCGCGAAGCACGCCTTCGGCACGCCGGTTAACCTCGACGTTGCGCGCCGCCCTTACACTCATCCCATGCTGATACTGGGAATCGAAAGCTCTTGCGATGAAACCGGGGTCGCGCTGGTGCACGCCGACGCGGGTGCGGCGCCGCCGCGGCTGCTCGCGCAGGCCCTGCACAGCCAGGTGCAAATGCACGAGGCCTATGGCGGCGTGGTGCCCGAACTGGCCAGCCGCGACCACATCCGGCGCGTGCTGCCGCTCACGCATGCGGTGTTGCAACAGGCCGCTTGCACGCTGGAGCAGATCGACTGCCTGGCGTTTACACGCGGTCCTGGCTTGGCCGGGGCCTTGCTGGTGGGGGCCGGGGTGGCGTGCGGCATGGCGGCGGCGCTGGGCAAGCCCACGCTCGGGGTGCACCACCTCGAGGGGCACCTGCTGTCGCCGTTTTTGAGCGCCGATGCGCCCGAGTTCCCGTTTGTGGCGCTGCTGGTCTCGGGCGGGCATACGCAACTGATGCGCGTCGATGGGGTGGGGCGCTACCACTTGTTGGGCGAGACCATCGACGACGCCGCCGGCGAGGCATTCGACAAATCGGCCAAGCTGCTCGGGCTGGGCTACCCCGGCGGCCCGGCGCTGGCGCGGTTGGCTGAACGTGGCCGCGCTGACGCCTTCAAGCTGCCGCGCCCGCTGCTGCACAGTGGAGATCTGGATTTTTCTTTTGCCGGCCTCAAAACCGCGGTGCTCACGCAGGTGCGCAAGCTGGGCCCCGAACTCGACGCGCGCCGGGCCGATCTGGCCGCCGCCACCGAGGCCGCCATCGTCGAGGTGCTGCTAAAAAAATCGCTCGCCGCCTTGCAGCAAACCGGTCTGCGGCGGTTGGTGGTGGCTGGCGGCGTGGGCGCCAACCAGCGCTTGCGCCAGCAGCTCGACGCCGCTGCCCAGCGCCTGGGGTTGCGCGTGCACTACCCCGAGCTGCACCTGTGCACCGACAACGGGGCCATGATCGCGCTGGCCGCCGCGATGCGCTGGCAAGCCGGCCTGATGCCTGCCGACGCCCGCGGCGAGGGCTACAGCTTCGCGGTGCGGCCGCGCTGGCCGCTGGCACAGAGCGCCAGCGCAGAGGCCGCCGCAACAGCTTAAGCGGGCGCTGCACCATTTCAGGGCACGCCTCACCGAAGGCGCAGCTGCGTTCGGGCATAATACCCGTTCATCAACCGCCGGGTCTGCACAGCTCGGCGGTTCGCATTTGGAGACGCAACAATGCCCACCTATCCCGTAACCAAGCGCGGCGCCGAACAGCTCAAATCCGAGTTGCAGCGCCTCAAATCCAGCGACCGCCCGGCGGTCATCAACGCCATCTCCGAGGCGCGCGCCCAAGGCGACCTGAGCGAGAACGCCGACTACGACGCCGCCAAAGAGCGCCAGGGCTTCATCGAAGGCCGCATCGCCGAAATCGAGAGCAAGCTGGCGCAGGCTCAGGTCATCGACCCGGCCACGCTCGACGCCGGCGGCCGGGTGGTGTTTGGGGCCATCGTCGAGCTCGAAGACGAACTCAGTGGCGCGGCGGTTACGTACCAGATCGTGGGCGAAGACGAGGCCGACCTCAAGCAGGGCCTGATCAACATCTCGAGCCCGATCGCGCGCGCCCTGATCGGCAAGGTGGAGGGCGACGTGGCCGAGGTGCAGGCCCCGGGTGGCGTCAAGCGCTACGAAATCATGGCGGTGCGCTACCAGTAAGCAGCCCACCCAGAGGCTGTGCGGCTGCGGCGCGCTCGGCGGCCTGCACGGTGTTGCTCAGCAGCATGGTGATGGTCATGGGCCCAACGCCGCCGGGCACCGGCGTGAGGTAGCCGGCTACCTCTTGCACGCCCGCAAAATCCACATCGCCGCACAGCTTGCCGGCGGCGTCGCGGTTCATGCCCACGTCGAGCACCACGGCACCGGGCTTGACCATGTCGCGCGTGAGCAGGCCGGCCTTGCCCACTGCGGCCACGATCACATCGGCTTGCAGGGTGTGGGCCTTGAGGTTGGGGGTGCGCGAGTGGCAGACGGTGACGGTGGCGTCGCGCTGCAGCAGCAGCAGCGCCATCGGTTTGCCCACGATGTTGCTGCGCCCGATCACCACCGCGTGCTTGCCGCGCAAATCAAAGCCGATGTGCTCCAGCATTTTTAGGCAGCCGTAGGGGGTGCAGGGCCAGAAACCGGGCTGGCCGACCAGCAGCGCTCCGGCGCTGGCGATGTGAAAACCGTCCACATCCTTGGCCGGGCTGATGGCTTCGATCACGCGCTGCGCCTCGATCTGCGGCGGCAGCGGCAGTTGCACCAAGATGCCGTGGATGCGCGGGTCGGCGTTGAGGGCGTTGATGCGCGCCAGCAACTCGGCCTCGCTCAGGCTGGCCGGGTGCCGCTCCAGCAGCGAGTGGATGCCGGCCTCGGCGCAGGCCTTGACCTTGTTGCGCACATACACCTGGCTGGCCGGGTCATCGCCGACCAGCAGCACCGCCAGGCCAGGCTGCTGGCCCAGGGCGGTGAGCGTGCGGGTGCGCTGGGTGAGTTCGGCGCGCAGTTGGCGCGACAGCGCCACGCCGTCGATCAGTTGAGCAGTCATTGCAAAAAACCGGGGGGAGTAAATTCTAAATCAGGATTTGGCACCAGGGCCGAGGGCGATCTTAAGCAAATCAGCGACCGTGTTGGTGCCGAGCTTTTCCATGATGTTGGCGCGGTGCGCCTCCACCGTTTTGATGCTGATGTTGAGGTCGTCGGCGATCTGCTTGTTGAGCCGCCCGGCCACGATGCGCTCGAGCACCTGCGATTCGCGCCCGGTGAGCCGGGCCATCAGGGCTTCGCGGCTGGCGGCTTGCTGGTGGTCGGCAAAGGCGGTGCGCGCCGTCTCGAGCATGCGATCGACCAAGGCCATGAGCTGCTGCTCGTTGAAGGGTTTTTGGATGAAATCGAGCGCGCCTTTTTTCATCGTCTGCACCGCCATGGGCACGTCGCCGTGGCCGGTGATGAAGACGATCGGCAAGGGGTAGTGGCGTTCGAGCAGCCGGTCTTGCAGCTCCATGCCGGTCATGCCGCCCATGCGGATGTCGGCCACTAGGCAGGCCACTTCGCGCGGGTCGTAGCGGCTTAAAAAAGCCTCGGCGGACTCGAAGCAACGCACCCGGTAGTCTTTGCCCTCGAGCAGCCACTGCAGCGAGTCGCGCACCGCCTCATCGTCATCGACCACGTAAACCAAACCGCGCTTAGCCATCACACTCATTTGTCGCCTTCATTGGGTAGGCATAGGCCCGGCGGCGGGCCCTGGCCTGGGTGCATCAGGATTTGAGCGCAGTCAGCGAGGGGAGCCAGAAGCTGAACTCACAACCCATGATTTCCTGCCCATTGTAGAGGTTGTGCGCCTCGAGCCGACCGTGGTGCGATTCGACGATCGAGCGGCACAGCTTGAGCCCGATCCCCATGCCCTCGGCCTTGGTGCTGTAAAAGGCCTCGTAGATGCGTTCGAGTCGTTCCGGCGGGATGCCGCGGCCGGTGTCGCGCACGCTGAACTCCACCACCGGCAGGCCCTCGACGTGGCGCGGCGTCACGCACAGCTCGACTTGGCGCTGGCCCACGGGGCGCTGCGCCTGCATGATGGCTTCGCCGGCGTTTTTGAGCAAGTTGATGAGCACCTGCTCGATCAAGATCGGGTCCACCAGCAGCTGCGGCAGGCGCGCCGCCACGTAGGTGTTGAGACGCACCAGGTGGCGGCGCAGATCGATTTCGGCCAGTTCCACGGCGTTGGCCACCATCTGCGCCGCGTCCGAGGGGATCGGGGTGGGTTCGCTGCGTTTGACGAAGGCGCGGATGCGCTGGATGATCTGGCCGGCGCGCTGGGCCTGTTTGGCGGTTTTTTGCAGCACCTCGAGCAGCTCGGCCTCGCTGATCTGCTGCTGCTGCAAGCGCGCGATCATGCCGCTGCTGTAGTTGTTGATGGCGGTCAGGGGCTGGTTGAGCTCGTGCGCCACGCTCGAGGCCATCTCGCCCATGGTGATCAGGCGGCTGGCGGCCTCGGCGCGCTCTTGCTGCAGGGCGGCTTGCTGCTCGGCGCGCCGACGCGCCGTGATGTCAGAGGCGATCACCATCTGCACCAGCCGGCCATCGACCCAAGTCAGGTAGCGCGAGCGCACCTCCAGCCACTTGTTGAGGGCGTCGAGGAACAGCTCGGCGTGGTCGGTGGTGGCCTCAAACAGGGTGTCGGTGGGCAAGCCCGCTAGGCCGTCGGACTGGTGGTCCTCGCTATCCGGGCGGGTGGCGCTGCTGCGCTGGCTCAACTGGATCAGCTGCCGGTGCCCTTCGGCGGTCGAGCCGAACCAGGTCTGATACATGCGGTTGGCAAACAGCAGTTCGGTGCTGTTCAAGGGCGCCACCGACACCGCTTGGTCGAGCGTGTCGAGCACGGTGGTGAAGCGCCGGTACGAGGCCCCGAGCTCTTCGCGCACGCGCTTGGGTTCGCTGATGTCGGTCATCGACGTCATCCAGCCGGTCTGCTGGCCCTGCGAGTCGATCAGCGGCGAGACGTACATGCGGGCATAAAAAGTGCTGCCGTCTTTGCGCTGCACGGGCATCTCGAAGCCCCCGGCGTTGGTGCGGCCGCTGAGCTCGTCGTCGAGCCGGGCGTGCAGGTTTTCCACATGGGCGGCGGGCCAGTAGGGGAAGGGGGCTTGCGCACCCACCAAGTCGGCCTCGTTCCAGCCGGTCATCGAACAAAAAGCCGGGTTCACGTAGGTAATGCGGCCATTGAGGTCGAGCGCGCGCATGCCGGTGAGCATGGAGTTTTCCATGGCGCGGCGAAACAGCGTCTCGGACTGCAGGGCACGCTGCGCCTGCAGCCGGCGCCGGGTGTGGCGCAGGTTGGTGAGCAGCATCCAGATGGTTAGCAGGCTGAGCGAGCCGACAACCCAGAAAAATCCTTCGCCGGCGGCATCGCGGCTGATGCGGTAGCTGGTGGCGCGCAGCTGCAAGTGCGGGCCCACGGGCGTGACCGCCAGCTGGGCGCTGCGCGGCTGCCCAGTCCAAGGCAACCACGGCAAGCCCTCTGGGTCGAGCTCGTGCGTGCTGCCGGCCACCACGTTGCCGTTCAAATCGACCAGCGCCAGCGCGTAGCGGGTGCGGACATCGCCAGGCACCCCCAACCGCAGCAGCATTTCGAGCGAATACTCGACCATCAGAGTGCCCTGAAAGCTGCCAAAGTGCGTCAGCGGCAGCAGCAACAGCAGGCGCGAGTCGGGCCCCGGGCCACCCAGCGGGCGACTGAAGTGTGGCTGCAGGGTGGTGCGCGCCACACCCAGCGCGCCCTCGGTGTCGACATCCAAAACCGGCTGGCCGGCGCTGCGGTTGAGCAGCGCCGGTGCCTGCACGGCCGCGTGGGCCGATACCACTTGGTCGCGCGCATCGAGCCAAGTCAGCGCCAGCAGCTCGGGAAAGCGCCCGGCCAGCAGCTCGGCTTCGAGGCCAAACAGCTGGGGGCTGAGTTCACCGCCGACGACCTCTGCGGCCATGCGCTGCAAGGGCTCGTGCGGCTCGAGCAAGCGCAGCCGCAGGCGCTGCTGCGCGTACTCGACGTCGCGCGTCACCTCTTGCTGCTCGCGTTGCGCCTCGAGCCGGGTGAAGTAGGTGAACGCCGAGGCGATGGCGGCCAAAAAAAGCAGCACCGAGATCAGGGGCACGATGCTGACCATCCGGTCTTGGTGCGCCGGGCTCAGGCCCTGCCACCAGCGCTGCCAGCGCCGCCAAGGGCGCCAGCGCGCGCGGAGCGAAGCGATCAGGGAGCTGGGTGTGCTTGTCATTGGCTCCAAGTCTATGGGAAAACCCGCATCGGATGGGGCTTGCTCGCTGGTTTGCACGCGGACACAATTTCATAATACAAAAAGTTAATCTGTATCTTGAAAAATTCCACAAACTCTGCCACACTTCGTTCGAGGTGGCGCGCGCCTGTGTCACCATAAACCCGTCGGTGCCCGCCGCGCTCGTGCGCACCACAGTGGCCCACAAACAGGAGACGCCGCATGTCCGAACCCCTGCCACCCTCCCAGAGCGTGCTCAGCGCGCCCGACCTCGACGCCCAAGAAACCCGCGAATGGCTCGACGCCCTCACAGCGGTGATCGAGCGCGAGGGCCCCGAGCGCGCCCACTTTTTGCTCGAGCAGCTGCTCGAAGAGGCGCGCGAGCACAGCGTGGACCTGCCGTTTTCGGCCACCACCGGTTACGTCAACACCATCGAGCCGGGCGAAGAAGCGCCCAGCCCCGGCAAGCTGGCGCTCGAGGGGCGGCTGCGCGCCTACATGCGCTGGAACGCGATGGCGATGGTGGTCAAGGCGAACCGGCTCGACCCGGCCGACGGCGGCGATTTGGGTGGCCACATCAGTTCCTTCCAGTCGATGGCGCACATGCTGGCGGCGGGTTTCAACCACTTCTGGCACGCCGACGACACCGACAGCGGCGGCAGCCACGGCGGCGATCTGCTCTACATGCAGGGCCACAGCGCGCCCGGCATCTACGCCCGCGCCTTCATGGAAGGGCGCATCAGCGAGGAGCAACTGCTCAACTTCCGCCAAGAGGTCGATGGCAAGGGCCTGTCGAGCTACCCGCACCCCAAGCTGATGCCCGATTTTTGGCAGTTCCCGACCGTGAGCATGGGGCTGGGGCCGCTGATGGCGATCTACCAGGCGCGTTTTCTCAAGTACCTGCACGCGCGCGGCATTGCCGACACGGCGCGGCGCAAGGTCTGGGCCTTTTGTGGCGACGGCGAGATGGACGAGCCCGAAAGCCTGGGCGCGATCGGGCTGGCGGCGCGCGAAGGGCTGGACAACCTGATCTTTGTCGTCAACTGCAACCTGCAGCGCCTCGACGGCCCGGTGCGCGGCAACGGCAAGATCATCCAAGAGCTCGAGGGCGAGTTTCGCGGCTCGGGCTGGAACGTGATCAAGCTGCTCTGGGGCCGCCAGTGGGACGAGCTGCTGGCGCGCGACAAAGACGGCGCCCTGCGCAAGATCATGATGGAGACGCTGGACGGCGACTACCAGGCCTTCAAGGCCAACGACGGCGCCTTTGTGCGCAAAAACTTCTTTGGCCGCGACCCCCGCGCGCTCGAGCTGGTGGCCAAGATGAGCGACGCCGATGTGGCGGCGCTGCGCCGTGGCGGCCACGACGCCTCCAAGGTCTATGCCGCCTTCCACCGCGCCCAGCACCACCAGGGCCAGCCCACGGTGCTGCTGGTCAAAACCGTCAAGGGCTACGGCATGGGCAAGGCCGGCGAGGGCAAGAACACCGCGCACCAGACCAAGAAGCTCAGCGACGAAGACATCCGCACCTTCCGCGACCGCTTCAACATCCCCATCCCCGACAGCGAGCTGCCGAAAATCCCGTTTTACAAGCCGGCCGACGACACGCCCGAGATGCGCTACCTGCACGAGCGCCGCCAAGCGCTGGGCGGCTACCTGCCCAAGCGGCGCGCGCGCAGCAGCGAGCAGTTCACCGTGCCGGCGCTCGAAACCTTCAAGGCGGTGCTCGAGCCCACCGCCGAGGGGCGCGAGATTTCCACCACCCAGGCCTATGTGCGCTTCCTCACGCAGCTGCTGCGCGATGCGGCGCTGGGGCCGCGCGTGGTGCCGATCTTGGTCGATGAGGCGCGCACCTTTGGCATGGAGGGGCTGTTTCGCCAGATCGGCATCTACAACCCCAAAGGCCAGCTCTACACCCCGGTGGACAAAGACCAGGTGATGTACTACCGCGAAGACAAGGCCGGGCAGATCCTGCAAGAGGGCATCAACGAAGCCGGCGGCATGGCGAGCTGGATCGCGGCGGCCACGTCGTACAGCACCAACAACCGCATCATGGTGCCGTTCTACATCTACTACTCGATGTTTGGCTTTCAGCGCATCGGCGATTTGGCTTGGGCGGCGGGCGATATGCAGGCGCGCGGCTTTTTGCTCGGCGGCACCAGCGGGCGCACCACGCTCAACGGCGAGGGCTTGCAGCACGAAGACGGGCACAGCCAGATTTTGGCCGGCACCATCCCCAACTGCATCAGCTACGACCCGAGCTTTGCGCACGAGGTGGCGGTGATCCTGCACCACGGACTCAAGCGCATGGTCGAGCGCCAAGAGAACGTGTTTTACTACCTCACGCTGCTGAACGAAAACTACCCCATGCCGGGCCTAGCCCCCGGCACCGAGGAGCAGATCCTCAAAGGCATGTACCTGTGCCAAGAAGGCCCGAAGCTCACGCCGCGGGTGCAGCTGCTGGGCAGCGGCTCTATACTGCGCGAAAGCCTGTTTGCGCAGCGCCTGCTGGAGCAAGACTGGGGCGTGGCGGCCAACGTCTGGAGCTGCCCGAGCTTCAACGAGCTGGCGCGCGAGGGCCAAGACTGCGAGCGCTGGAACCTGTTGCACCCCACCGAGGCGCCGCGGCAGGCGTTCGTGACGCAGCAGCTGGCCGCGCACACCGGCCCGGTGGTGGCCGCGACCGACTACATGAAAGCCTACGCCGAGCAGATTCGGGCCTTCATCCCCAAAGGGCGCAGCTACAAGGTGCTGGGCACCGACGGCTTTGGCCGCAGCGATTTTCGCAGCAAGCTGCGCCAGCACTTTGAGGTCAACCGCCACTACATCGTGGTCGCCGCGCTCAAGGGCTTGGCCGAGGAGGGCGCTTTGCCCGCCGCCAAAGTGGCCGAAGCGATCGCCAAATACGGCATCGACGCCAACAAGATCAACCCCTTGCACGCCTGAAGCGCGCGAAAGGCATTCATCATGGCAATGATCGAAGTCAAAGTCCCCGACATCGGCGACTTCACAGACGTGGCGGTGATCGAGCTGCTGGTCAAAGTAGGCGACCGCGTGAAGGCCGAGCAGTCGCTGGTCACGGTCGAGAGCGACAAGGCGTCGATGGAAATCCCGTGCTCGCACGCCGGCGTGGTGCGCGCGCTCAGGGTGGCGCTGGGCGACAAGGTGAACATCGGCTCGGTGCTGCTGGAGCTGGAAGCCGAGGGTGCGCTGGAGCCGGCTGCTGCCGCTGCTGCTGCGCCTGCTTCCGCTGCGCCCGCTGCTGCGGCGGTGGTGGCCGTGCCCGTGGCCGTCGTGCCGGCAGCGGCGCAAGCCGCGCAGCCCAGCGTGCCTGCGCCTGCGCCTTCAACTGCCCCGGCCGCTGCGCCCACGCAAGCCACCGCCGCGCTGCCCCATGCCTCGCCGTCGGTGCGCAAGTTTGCGCGCGAGCTCGGCGTGCCGCTGGCCGAGGTCAGCGGCAGCGGCCTCAAGGGCCGCATCACGCTGGCCGACGTGCAAGCCTTTAGCCGCGCCGTCATGGCCGGGCAGCAGCACACCCTAGCGGGCCGGGCGGCCTTGGCGGGCAGCGGCGCCGCTGCTGGAGCGTCTGGCAGCGAGCTGGGCCTGATCCCTTGGCCCAAGGTGGACTTTGCCAAGTTTGGCCCCATCGAGCGCAAAGAGCTGGGGCGGATCAAGAAAATCAGCGCCGCCAACCTGCTGCGCAACGCCGTCATGATCCCGGCCGTCACCAACCACGACGACGCCGACATCACCGAACTCGAGGCCTTTCGCGTCGCCACCAACCGCGAGCACGAAAAATCGGGCGTCAAAGTCACCATGCTGGCCTTCCTCATCAAGGCCTGCGTGGCGGCGCTGAAAAAATTCCCCGACTTCAACAGCAGCCTCGACGGCGACGCGCTGATCGTCAAAAACTACTGGCACATCGGCTTTGCCGCCGACACGCCCAATGGCCTGATGGTGCCGGTGCTCAAAAACGCCGACCAAAAAGGGGTGCTGCAAATCAGCCTAGAGATGGCCGAACTGGCCAAAAAAGCGCGCGACGGCAAGCTCAGCCCGGCCGAAATGAGCGGCGCCACCTTCACCATCTCGAGCTTGGGCGGCATCGGCGGGCGCTACTTCACACCGATCATCAACGCACCAGAAGTCGCCATTTTGGGTGTCTGCAAAAGCCAGATGAGCCCGGTCTGGAACGGCACGGCATTTGAGCCGCGGCTGCTGCTGCCGCTGTCGCTCACCTGGGACCACCGCGTCATCGACGGTGCCGCGGCGGCGCGCTTCAACACCTATCTGGGCCAGATTCTGGCCGACTTCCGCCGCGTGCTGCTGTAAAGGATGCGCCCCATGACTACCCTAAACATCCAAGTGCCCGACATCGGCGACTTCGACGAAGTGGCGGTGATCGAGCTGCTGGTCAAGCCGGGCGATGCCATCAAGGCCGAGCAAAGCCTGATCACGGTCGAGTCCGACAAGGCCTCGATGGAAATCCCGTCCTCGCACGCCGGCGTGGTCAAAGAGCTCAAGGTCAAGCTCGGCGACAAGGTGCGGCAGGGCTCGGTGGTGCTGGTGCTCGAGGTCGAGGGGGCTGCGGCCCAGAGCGCTCAGCCAGCCGCGCCTGCAACCCCAGCCCCGGTCGCGGCCTCTGTTGCGCCTAGCCCGGCCCCGGCCCTAAGCATTCAAACCCCCACCGCAGCGCAAAACACTGCCAGCGCCGAGTTCGACTGCGACCTGCTGGTGCTGGGCTCGGGCCCGGGTGGCTACTCGGCCGCTTTTCGGGCTGCCGATCTGGGCCTCAAGGTGGTGCTGGTCGAGCGCTACGCCCAGCTCGGCGGGGTCTGCCTAAACGTGGGCTGCATCCCCTCCAAGGCCTTGCTGCACGTGGCGGCGGTGCTCGAAGAAGCCAGCCATCTGGGCGCGCTCGGGGTCGAATTTGCCGCCCCCACGGTGAGCGTGGACAAGCTGCGCGCGCACAAAGACAAGGTCATCGGCAAGCTCACCGGTGGCCTGGGTGCCATGGCCAAAATGCGCAAGGTCGAGATCGTGCGCGGCTACGGTGCCTTCGTCGGTCCGCACCAGATCGAAGTGGAGGAAACCCACGGCAGCGGCCAAGCGCAGACCGGCAGCAAAAAACGGCTGTCGTTCAAGCGCTGCATCATCGCCGTGGGCTCGCAGGCCGTGCGCCTGCCCTTCATGCCAGACGATGCGCGGGTGGTTGACAGCACCGGCGCGCTGGCGCTGCCAGGCGTGCCCAAAAAGATGCTGATCATCGGCGGCGGCATCATCGGCCTCGAGATGGGCACGGTCTATTCGGCGCTGGGCGCGCGGCTGGATGTGGTCGAGATGCTCGACGGCCTGATGCCGGGCGCCGACCGCGATCTGGTCAAGGTCTGGGAGAAGATGAACCAAGGGCGCTTCGACCGCATCTTGCTCAAAACCAAAACCGTGGGCGCGCAAGCCACACCCGAGGGCATACGGGTGCAGTTCGAGGGCGCAGACGGCAGCCCAAGCGAAGGCCTGTACGACTTGGTGCTGCAAGCCGTGGGCCGCGCACCCAACGGCAAAAAGATCGCCGCCGAGCGCGCCGGCGTGGCCGTGAACGGGCGCGGCTTCATCGAAGTCGATGCGCAGATGCGCAGCAACGTGCCCCACATCTTCGCCATCGGCGACGTGGTCGGCCAACCGATGCTGGCGCACAAGGCGGTGCACGAGGCGCACGTGGCGGCCGAGGTGGTGGCGGGCGAATTGCTGGGCCGCGCCGATCTGGCGCGCGCGGCTTTCGATGCCCGCGTGATCCCCAGCGTGGCCTACACCGACCCCGAGCTGGCTTGGGTGGGCCTGACCGAAGAGCAGGCCAAGGCGCAGGGCATCGCGGTGCGCAAGGGCTTGTTTCCGTGGAGCGCTTCCGGGCGCGCCTTGGCCAACGGCTGCGAGCAGGGCTTCACCAAGCTGCTGTTCGACGACCGCCCCGAAGCCGCTGGCCACGGCCGCATCTTGGGCGGCGGCATCGTCGGGCGCCACGCCGGCGATTTGATCGGCGAAGTCGCGCTGGCGATCGAAATGGGCGCCGACGCCGTGGACATCGGCAAAACCATCCACCCGCACCCCACGCTGGGCGAGTCTGTCGGTCTGGCGGCCGAAGCCGCGCACGGCAGTTGCACCGATTTGCCGCCGCAGCGCCGCTAGGGGTGGTGGGGTGGCCTAGGGGCTGCGGCTTGGCGTGGTGCCGCTGCTGCCTTGCTTCGCCGTGCGGGTGCAGGTCAGCCGCCGGTTTTTTTGTTGTGCAGATCCAAGGAAGAACCGACCATGCCCAGCTTTGCCGACTACGACCAGCACGACGCCCTTGGCCTAGCCGAACTGGTGCGCCAGGGCGCGGTGAGCGCGCGCGATTTGCTCGACGAAGCCATCCGCCGCCGCGACGCGCTCAACCCGCAGCTCAATGCGGTGGTGCTGAATATGGACGAACTGGCCTGGCGTGCCATCGAGGCCGGGTTGCCGCAGGGGCCGTTCACAGGCGTGCCGTTCTTGCTCAAAGACCTGCTCGCTGCCTACGCCGGCGTGCCGCTCACGCACGGCAGCCGCGCCTTGCGGCACTACGTGCCAGATGACGACAGCGAAATGGTGCGGCGCTTCAAGGCCGCTGGGCTGGTGATTTTTGGCAAGACCAGTTGCCCCGAAAACGGCTACTTGGGCAGCACCGAATCCAAGCTGCACGGCATCACGCGCAACCCTTGGGATTTGCAGCGCTCGGCGGGCGGCTCCAGTGGTGGCTCTGGGGCGGCGGTGGCGGCGCGCATCGTCCCCATGGCCAGCGGCGGCGACGGCGGCGGTTCGCTGCGCATCCCGGCTGCGGCCTGCGGCGTGGTGGGGCTCAAGCCCTCGCGCGGGCGCAACCCCTACGGGCCGCTGGTGGGCGAGCCTTGGTTTGGGCAGGTGCAAGAGGGCGTCATTAGCTTAAGCGTGCGCGACACCGCCGCCGCGCTCGACGCCACCAGCGGCCCAGACTTGGGCTGCCCCTACACCGCGCCGGTGCCGGCGCGGCCCTTTTTGCAGGAAGTGACGCAGCCGCCGGGCAGGCTGCGCATCGCTTGGTGCGAGCAACCCCTGATGCGCTCGGGCGAGCTCAGCGCCGAATGCCGCCGCGCCTTGCAGCAAACGGTGGCGCAGTTGCAGGCCCTCGGGCACGAGCTGGTGCAGGCGCAGCCGCCGATCGACCACCACGTGGTGGGCCCAGCCTACCTGTTGCGCGTGATGTGCGCCGCCGCCACCGATCTGCGCGAAGCGCGCCGCCTGCTGGGCCGGCGCTTGCGACCAGACGACTTCGAGCCCGCTACTTGGTTGCTGGCGCGCTTTGGCGAATCCCTATCCAGCGCCCGGCTCGAGCTGGTGGCGCGCGACCTGCATCGGCAGCGCTACCTGTTCGAGCGCTTCATGCAGGGTTTCGACGTGTTCCTCACGCCCACGCTGGCCAAGCCCCCGGTGCCGCACGGCGAATTCCAGTTGCGCGGACTCGACCAGTTCGCCGCCACCTTGGCCACCTACACCGGCTTGGGGCCGCTGACGCGGCTGCTCGACAGCTTGTTGCCCACCTTGGTGCAAAAAAACTTCGACTGGGTCGCCGCCCCGCCGCTGGCCAACCTCACCGGCAACCCCAGCCTCTCGCTGCCCTTGCAGCACAGCAGCACCGGGCTGCCCATCGGACTGATGTTCACCGCCCGCTACCTCGACGAAGCCTGCCTGCTGCGGCTGGCCGGCCAATTGGAGCGCGAACTGCCGTGGCGCCAGCGGCTACCGCCGTTGCTGGCGGCGCTTTGAATCTCGGTTTAAGGCATCGGTGCCGCGGCGCGCTGGTGTACAGTCGCGCCCATGAACGACCTTGCTGGCAAACACATTGTCTTGGGGCTCTCGGGCGGCATCGCCTGCTACAAGGCGGCCGAGCTGTGCCGCCTGCTGGTCAAAGACGGCGCCACGGTGCAGGTGGTGATGAGCGAAGCCGCCTGCCAGTTCATCACCCCGACCACGCTGCAAGCGCTCAGCAACCGCCCCGTTTACAGCAGCCAGTGGGACGCGCGCGAGCCCAACCAGATGCCGCACATCAACCTCGGGCGCGCGGCCGACGCCATTTTGATCGCCCCCGCCAGCGCCGACTTGCTGGCCAAGCTGGCCCAGGGCCGTGCCGACGATCTGCTGACGCTGCTGTGCTTGGCGCGTCCGGCCGAGCGCGTGCCCTTGCTGCTGGCCCCGGCCATGAACCGCGAGATGTGGGCGCACCCGGCCACGCAGCGCAACCTAGCGCAACTGCGCGCCGACGGCGCCCATGTGTGGCCGGTGGGGCAGGGCGAGCAAGCCTGCGGCGAGAGCGGCGATGGCCGCATGCTCGAGCCCGAGCAACTGCTCGAGCTGCTGCAAGCGCAGTTTCAGCCCCAGTGTCTGGCCGGGCAGCGGGTGCTGGTCACCGCCGGCCCCACCTTCGAGGCCATCGACCCGGTGCGCGGCATCACCAACCATTCGTCGGGCAAGATGGGTTTTGCCATCGCCCGCGCCGCCCGCGAAGCCGGGGCCGAGGTGCGGCTGGTGGCCGGGCCGGTGCATTTGCCCACGCCGCTGGGCGTGCGCCGCTGCGACGTGCAGTCGGCGCTGCAAATGCAGGCCGCGGTGCAGGCCGAGCTGGATTGGGCCAGCGTGTTCGTGGCCGCCGCCGCCGTGGCCGATTGGCGGCCCGCGCACAGCGCCGAGCAAAAAATCAAGAAAGACGGCAGCGGCCAGCCACCCAGCCTAGCGTTTGTAGAAAACCCCGACATCCTGGCCCAAGCAGCAGCCAGCCCGCGCGCCCGGGCCGGGCAACTGTACTGCGTCGGCTTTGCCGCCGAAAGCCACGACCTGCACACCCACGCCGAGGCCAAACGGCGGCGCAAGGGCGTGCCGCTGCTGGTGGGCAACATCGGCCCAGCCACCTTTGGCCGCGACGACAACGCCCTGCTGCTGCTCGACGAGCAAGGCAGCCAAGCCCTGCCCGCTGGCCCGAAGCTGCAGCTGGCGCGCACCCTAGTGGCCGAAATCGCACGGCGCTTAGGGCGGGATGAACATCAGGCCGGGCACGAGGAGCCAGGCACCCAAGCTTGATCAGATCAAGCCTGCAAACCCCCTAGGGCCTGGGTGAGGTCGCCGATCAGGGCGCTGAGTTCGGCGGTGGCGATGGCTGCGTCGGCGTCGAAGCCGCCTTCCTCCTCGGCTTGGCCATGCTCGGCAAAAACGCCGTCTAGGAATTCGATCTTGCTCAGGCTGCCGCTCTCGGCCAGCACGAAGCGCACCCGTCCCTCCCAATCCAGCGCCAGCTTGGTGGGCAGCTTGCCTTGGCCGATGTGCAGGCGCATCTGCTCGTCGTCGAGCGGGTGGCGGGTGAACTTGACGGCGGCCTTTTGCTCGTCGGCCGCCTTGAGCTCCACCTCCTGCCCGGGGGCAAACTGGGGCGGCCAGTCGTCGGCGCCGCCGCTCAGCCAATTGGTCATCGCCACTTGGGGCGACAGCTGGGTGTTCCAAGGCTTGGGCTGCAAGCCCGTAAACGATTTGAGCAGCGTGCTGATGGCCTCGTCGCAGCGCGCGTTGCTGCTGCTGTCTAGGGCCAACCGGCCGTTTACCGGGTCGATCCACAGCATGACGTTGCGGCTCTGGGCAAAAGCCATGGGCAACAGTTGCTGCACGATCTCGTCGCGCAGCTGGCGCTGCTCGCGCCGCCCCGGCTGGCGTCCTTCGCGGGCCTCGATCTGCTGCAGCCGCTCGTCGAGGTGGCGCTGCACCACCGCGCCGGGCACGCGCTTGCTCTCGCTTTGCAGCCGCAGCAGGCGCTGGCCATTGATTAGTTCCACCAGCGCCCCATGCTCTTTGCCGCGCGGCGGCACCCAGCCGATCGAGTGCTCTTGGCTGGCCAAGCAGGGCACAAAAGGCGCAGCGGACAGCGCTTGCTCCATGGTCTCGAGCGGGGGCAGCGTTTGCGGGTCGAGAAGGTAGAGGGTGAGTTGTTTGAACACGGTGCGCGGCAGATGTACGAATTTTGGATTAAAATGCTAACAATGATTTTGCAAGCTCTGCTGCATTTTAGTACAAGCCCACAGCGTTCGGTCAGCGTTCGGTCAGCCCGCCTTGGCTGCGGCCCACGAGAGCCCAAGGAAGAGATTTTTTCTGCCTCGCGCACAAAACCGGCCCGAAGTTGGCATAGAATTCGGGCTTCAGCAAGCGGCTGTAGCTCAGTTGGATAGAGTACTTGGCTACGAACCAAGGGGTCGTGGGTTCGAATCCTGCCAGCCGCACCAAAACATGAAACCTCACTCTGGAAACAGGGTGGGGTTTTTCAGTTTTTGGCCCCTGCTGCATCACACTGCGACAAAGCGCGTGTTCTTTAGGCTGGTCAAACCCGTCAACGCCCCACCATATCCCCCGAAGTCAGAACGTGTGCACCCTTTGCAGTGAGCACTGATCGCAGCAACGCACGGGCGACGTCTTTCCCATGAATGGGCCGGTACGCGCCGGGTATCAAAGGTGCGATGAGCCGCGCCATAGGAATGGCCACGGATTCCGCCAACCGTGGCGGTTGCCCCAGGTGTGCCCGGCTGTCGAGCAGCAAGGATGGGCGAGCAATGACCAGCGCCTCCAGTTCCAGCGACTTGAGCGCCTCTTCAAGCTCCCCCTTGACCCGGTTGTAAAAGACGGACGACTGGGCGTTGGCGCCGGCAGCGCTGACCAGGCCGATGCGGCGGGCACCCGCCCGCACAGCCGCCATGGCCACCGCCAGATTCGCCTGCAGATCAACCGCATGAAAAGCCTCGCGGCTGCCCGCCACCTTGAGGGTGGTGCCCAGTGCCAGATAGGCTTCGTCGATCGGGGGCAGTTCGGGGAGTGCAGCGAAATCGACCCGATGGCAGTAGAGCCTGGGATGCGAGACCTTCAACGGGCGTCGAACCAGGGCATGGACTTCTGCAACGCTATCCTCAGCCAGTAGCATATCCAGCAAATAACCGCCAATCAGGCCGGTGGCGCCTGCGAGCACGACTTTTCTGCGTATGAATGCCGTGGCCATGACCTGCCTTACCAGTGTTTCCCAGACGTCCTGAGGGTTGGAGGGTAATCGATTTTTGTCTACGAGGTTGGGCATCAGCACTTGACCCGCCCCCTTTGGACCACACCAGCCGTTCTGGGCAGAATAGCCAGACTCAGGGATCAGAGAGGTGACCTGCTCCCCGTAAAAAAAGCGGCCCAACATGAATACTTCCATTCGCAACCCAGACCCCTTGAGCCAACCGCTGCCGTGCGGTGCGCAGTTTAGCGCCAGCGCAGCGCCCGGAGAGCGCAGCCCCCTGCGCGAGGCCATCGACCGGGCCCACCGCTTGCCCGAAGCCGAAGCGATGGCTCCCTTGATGGCGGCTGTGCAGCTTGACGCCGATCGGGCGCTGCACACCCAAGCGCTGGCGCGCCAACTGGTCACGGGTCTGCGCGAAGGAGCGGCCCAGGGTGGCCGCGCCGGTCGCGTGCAAAGCCTGATGCAAGCATATGCCTTGTCGAGCGATGAAGGCGTGGCCCTGATGTGCCTGGCAGAAGCGCTGCTGCGCATACCCGATGCCGCCACGCGCAGCGCGCTCATTCGCGACAAGATGGGCCATGGCGACTGGCACCTGCATTTGGGCCGCAGCGACTCGTTGTTCGTCAACGCCGCTTCATGGGGCCTTGTGCTCACCGGTAAGTGGGTCGCCACACACAGCGAAGGCCAGTTGCTGGGCGCGCTCAGGCGCCTGGTCGTCAAGAGCGGTGAGCCTTTGATCCGCCAAGCTGTGCAGCTGGCCATGCAGATGCTGGGTGAGCAGTTCGTTATCGGCGAGACGATCGACCAAGCGCTGCACCGTGCACGCAGCATGGAGGCCAAGGGCTTTCGCTACTCCTACGACATGCTGGGTGAGGCGGCCCTGACGGCCGACGACGCGCAGCGCTATTTTCAGTCGTACCTGCACGCCATTCACGCCATTGGTCGGGCATCCAACGGGCAAGGGGTGCAAGGGGTGCAAGGGGTGATAAGTTCACCCGGCATTTCGATCAAGCTCTCGGCCCTGCACCCCCGCTACAGCCGCGCCCAGCGGGCGCGGGTGATGGCAGAGCTGCTGCCGCGTGTGCTGCAACTGGCCGAACTGGCGTGCCGTTACGACCTGGGCCTGAACATCGATGCCGAAGAAGCCGATCGGATCGACCTGTCGCTCGATCTGCTCGAGGCACTCTGCCTAGCGCCCAGCCTGAGGGGCTGGCAGGGCATGGGTTTCGTGATCCAGGCCTACCAAAAGCGCTGCCCTTTGGTCATCGACTTTTTGGTCGATCTGGCGCGGCGCACAGCGCATCGCCTGATGGTGCGCTTGGTCAAAGGCGCCTACTGGGACAGTGAGATCAAGCGCGCCCAAGTGGAGGGCCAGAGCGATTACCCGGTTTACACCCGCAAGCACCACACCGACGTGGCTTACTTGGCCTGTGCACGCAAACTGTTGGCGGCCCCCGATGCGGTGTACCCGCAATTTGCCACCCACAACGCGCACACTTTGGCCGCCATCGTGCACTTGGCCCAAGCCCAGCTCGGTGATTATGCGGATGAGCCCAGCTGCCTGCAGGCTGCCGCCGACCTAGCGCGCCGGCAGGGTCCGATCGTGACGCTGACGGTCATGCGCCCAGGCGATCCACACGTGACCTTGATGCCCCTGCTGACTGAGCGCAGCATCAGCACCAACACCGCCGCCGCCGGAGGCAATGCCAGCCTGATGAATTTGCAAGGATGATTGGGCTGGGGCACACGGGCACGCCGCCAAGGTACTCAGCGAGAGTGCTTGCACGTAAAGGGCTGCACATTAGGGGCTGCACGGGCAGCTGCACCTAAAATCAAGGCCACCATGATAGACCTTACCCACCTGCGCAAAGACCTCGACGCCGTCGTTGCCCGCTTGCAAACCCGCAAAAACCCGCAACCCTTCCTCGATGTAGAGGCCTTTGGCGCGCTCGAGCATGAGCGCAAAGCCTTGCAGGTGCAGACCGAAGATCTGCAGGCGCAGCGCAACAGCCGCTCCAAACAGATCGGCGTGCTCAAGGGCCAGGGCCAGCACGCCGAGGCCGAGGCGGCAATGGCCGAAGTGGCCCAGATCAAGGCAGCGCTGGAGCGCTCGGCCGCGCGGCTGGAGCAGATTCAGTCCGAGTTGCAAGACATGCTGCTGGCGCTGCCCAACTTGCCGCAGCCCGAGGTGCCGCTGGGCGCCGACGAAAGCGCCAACGTGGAGCTGCGCCGCTGGGCTCCGCCGCGCTCAGGTGGGCCGGCCGCGCCAGGGCAGGGCGTGACCGCAGTGGCTGGGGATGCGGCGGCTGGTGATGCGGGCGGCTACGGCGCCAACCCCAGCCCGCTGGGTTTCGCGCCGCGCGACCATGTCGAACTGGGCGAGCCTTTGGGGCTCGATTTCGAGGCCGCCGCCAAGCTCAGCGGCTCGCGTTTTGTGGTGCTCAAGGGGCGGCTGGCGCGGCTGCACCGGGCGCTGGCGCAGTTCATGCTCGACGTGCAGACCGAGCGCCACGGCTACACCGAGTGCTACACGCCCTACGTGGTCAACGCCGCCACGCTGCACGGCACCGGCCAGTTGCCCAAGTTCGAGGCCGACCTCTTTGCCGTCAAAAAAGGTGGGGTCGAGGGCGAGGACGAAGGCGCGCTCTACCTCATCCCCACGAGCGAGGTCACGCTCACCAACCTGGTGCGCGAGCGCATCGTGCCCGAGGCAGAGTTGCCGCTCAAATACACCGCCCACACCCCGTGTTTCCGCTCCGAAGCCGGCAGCGCCGGGCGCGACACGCGCGGCCTGATCCGCCAGCACCAGTTCGACAAAGTGGAGATGGTGCAGATCGTGCACCCCGAGCGCAGCCAAGAGGCGCTGCACGAAATGACGCAGCACGCCGAAACCATCCTGCAACTGCTCGAACTGCCCTACCGCGTGGTGCTGCTGTGCAGCGGCGACATGGGTTTTGGCGCAGCGCGCACGCACGACCTCGAAGTCTGGTTGCCGGCGCAAGCCACCTACCGCGAAATCAGCTCGGTGAGCAACTGCGAAGCCTTCCAGGCGCGGCGGCTGCAAGCGCGCTTCAAAAACGCTCAAGGCAAAAACGAGTGGCTGCACACCCTCAACGGCTCCGGTCTGGCGGTGGGCCGCACGCTGGTGGCGGTGCTCGAAAACCACCAACGCGCCGACGGCCGCATCGGCATCCCGGCGGCACTGCGGCCCTACATGGGCGGGGCCGACACGCTCTGATCACCCCCGCGCCCAGGCGCTGGCCCGATGGCAGGCGGCGCCGGGCGGTTTTGGCACCAGCAGGCTTTAGCGCAAACCCGCCCCGGCCGCAGCGAAGTCGCGCTGGATCAGCTCAATCTTGTAGCCGTCGGGGTCGGTCACGAAGGCGATCACGGTGCTGCCGCCCAGCACTGGGCCGGCTTCGCGCGTGACGCGGCCGCCGGCGGCTTTGATGCGCTCGCAGGCCGCGTAGGCGTCGGGCACGCCGATGGCGATGTGGCCGTAGGCGCCGCCATGCTCGTACTGCGTCACGCCCCAGTTGTAGGTGAGCTCGATTTCGGCTTGGCCGGGGTTGCCGCCCTCAAAGCCCAGAAACGCCAGCGAGTAGCGGTGCTCGGGGTTTTCGGAGCGGCGCAGCAGCGCCATGCCCAGCACTTGGGTGTAAAAGGCGATCGAGCGCTCCAGATCGCCGACGCGCAGCATGGTGTGCAAAATGCGCATGAGTCAGTCCTTATTTGATGCGGCCAAAACGGGTGCGCAGCGGGTCGATGCCGCCTTGGCCACCACCACCGCCGCCACCACCAGCGCCGCTGCGTGAGCGGTTGCCGCCACCGCCGCCGCGCCGGCCCAGCGCGTCGATGCCGGTGCGCAGCGGGTCGGGCTGGCGCGCCGGGCCGCCGGGGCCGCCGGTCGGGCCCGCGCTGCCGGTACCGCGGTTGCGTGCCGGGCCTTGGCCTGCGCCTTGGCGTGGCCCGCTACCGGGGGCTTGGCTGCGGGGGCCGGAGGAGGGGCCGAAGCCTCCGCTGCCTCCGCCGCCATTGGGGCGCGGGTTGCGGCGCCGCCCGGCGGCGTTGGCCGGCCGCGCCGGGGCCAAGGGGTCGGCGTGGCGCGGTGGTGGGGCGTCGTCATCGTAGTCGTCGTCGCGGACCACGGGCGCGGCCGCTGCGCGCTGCGGTGCGGGCCGCGCCGGGTGGGCGCCGGCGCGCGGATGCGCGGGCTTGGCATTGCGTCCGCCGCCGCCTTTGCTGTCGCGCACGCGGTCGGTCATTTCTTTGCGCGCCGCGCGGCCGGCGGCGGCCATCACTTCGCGGCCGGGCGGTTTGCCGGCCCCACCCCACAGGGTTTGGCGCCCCATGGCGATGGGTTCGGCTTTTTCGTCGGCTTCGGGCATGAACTCGGGGAAGGCCTGCACCGCGATCTGCTGCTTGGTGAACTTCTCGATCGCCATCATGAAGCCTTCTTCGTCCAGGCTCACCAGGCTCACGGCGGCGCCCTCGGCACCGGCGCGCCCGGTGCGGCCGATGCGGTGCACGTAGTCTTCGCACACATTGGGGATGTCGTAGTTGACCACGTGCGGCAAGTCGTCGATGTCGATGCCGCGCGCCGCGATGTCGGTGGCCACCAGGGCGCGGATGCTGCCGCTCTTGAAGTCGGCCAGCGCCTGGGTGCGCGCGCTCTGGCTCTTGTTGCCGTGCAGCGCCATGGCGCCGATGCCGTGGGCATTGAGGTAGTCGGCCACGTTGTTGGCGCCAAACTTGGTGCGTGTGAACACCAGCACCTGGCTCCAGTCGTGCTCTTTGATGATGTGCGCCAGCAACGCCTTCTTTTTGCCGCGCCCCACCGGGTGGATGGTCTGCACGATGCGCTGCACCGTGGTGTTGGGCGGCGTGACCTGAATGTGCCGGGGGTTGCGCAGCAAGCCGTTGGCCAGTTCGCGGATCTCGTCGCTGAAGGTGGCCGAAAACAGCAGGCTCTGCTTGGCCGCTGGCAGCAGGCGCAGGATTTTTTTCACATCGTGGATGAAGCCCATGTCGAGCATGCGGTCGGCTTCGTCGAGCACCAGGATTTCCACTTTGGACAGATCCAAGCGCCCCTGATCCACCAAATCGAGCAGCCGCCCCGGGGTGGCGACCAGCACATCGACACCGCGGGCCAGCTTGTCGATCTGCGGGTTCATGCCCACGCCGCCAAAAATCACGGTCGATTTCAGGTGCAGGTGCTTGCCATAGACGCGCACCGATTCTTCCACCTGCGCCGCGAGCTCGCGCGTGGGGGTGAGCACCAAGGCGCGGATGGGGCGCTGCTGGCCGCGTTTGGGGGCATCGTGGGGAGCTTGGGCCGCTTGGCCTTCGCTGCCCTTGGCGCCGCCGTGCAGGCGCTGCAGCAGCGGCAGCGTGAAGGCGGCGGTTTTGCCGGTGCCGGTCTGGGCGCCGGCGAGCAAATCGTGTCCGGCCAGCACCAGCGGTATGGCTTGCGCCTGCACCGGAGTGGGTTGGGTGTAGCCTTGCTCGCGCACGGCGTCCAGCAGTGCCGGGACCAGGTTCAGTTCATCAAAAGTCATGGGTCTAGGTGGCGCCCATAGACGGGCGCATCAGGGGTATCGGCCACTCCCTGCGCCGCGTGGGGCAAGGGCAATCATGGGCAGATGGAAGCAAAATCGGGTTGGGCTGAATGGATTCGTGCCCGTGGCCTCAAGGGCAGCGGAGCGCAAACCTACACAAACCAGCCCCAGCATGGCGCTGCAGCGGCACCGAATGCGGGTGCACGCTGCCCCGATTGTGGCACAAAGCGGCGCAAACTGGCTTGGGCAGCGCATAATCGACGCAAAGCTGCACCTTGGGGTGTGGCGTATCTTGCACCTCTCTAATTTTTGCACTGCCCATGGCCCAATACGTTTTCTCCATGAACCGCGTCTGCAAGACGGTGCCGCCCAAGCGCCAGATCTTGAAAGACATCTCGCTCAGCTTCTTTCCCGGCGCCAAGATCGGCGTGCTGGGCCTCAACGGCTCGGGCAAATCGACCCTGCTCAAGATCATGGCCGGGGTGGACAAAGAGATCGAAGGCGAGGCCGTGCCCATGCCCGGCATCCGCATTGGCTACCTGCCGCAAGAGCCACAGATCAACCCCGAGCAAAGCGTGCGCGAGGCGGTGCAAGAGGGCATCGGTGGCGCGCTGGCGGCCAAGGCGCGCCTCGAGGAGGTCTATGCCGCCTACGCCGAACCCGATGCCGACTTTGACGCCCTGGCCGCCGAGCAGGCCGAGCTCGAAGCCATCATCTCGGCATCGGGCTCCGAAAATTCTGAGCTGCAGCTCGAGTTGGCGGCCGATGCGCTGAATCTGCCGCCTTGGGAGGCGCTGATCAAAAACCTCTCGGGCGGTGAAAAACGCCGCGTGGCGCTGTGCCGCCTGTTGCTCAGCCGCCCCGACATGCTGCTGCTCGACGAACCCACCAACCACTTGGACGCCGAAAGCGTGCACTGGCTCGAGCAGTTCCTCAAGCGTTTTTCGGGCACGGTGGTGGCCATCACCCACGATCGCTACTTCCTCGACAACGCCGCCGAGTGGATTTTGGAGCTCGACCGCGGCCACGGCATCCCCTACAAAGGCAACTACACCGACTGGCTGGAGCAGAAAGAGCGCCGCCTCGAGAGCGAGCAAAAGAGCGAAGACGCGCGCATGCGCGCCATGAAAGAAGAGCTCAAGTGGGTGCGCGCCAACGCCAAGGGGCGCCAGGCCAAGAGCAAGGCGCGGCTGGCGCGCTTCGAAGAGCTGTCGGACGTGGACTACCAGCGCCGCAACGAGACCAACGAGATTTTCATCCCCGTGGCCGAGCGCCTGGGCGCGCAAGTGATCGAGTTCCACGGCGTAAGCAAATCCTTTGGTGACCGGTTGCTGATCGACAACCTGAGCTTTGCCGTGCCGGCTGGCGCCATCGTCGGCATCATCGGCCCCAACGGTGCCGGCAAATCGACCCTGTTTCGCATGATCCAGGGCAAGGAGCAGCCCGACAGCGGCTCGATCGTCATCGGCAAGACCGCGCAACTGGCTTTCGTGGACCAAAGCCGCGAATCGCTGGCGGGCGAAAAAACGGTGTGGGAGGATGTCTCGGGCGGGCTCGACAACATCACCGTGGGCAAGTTCGTCATGCCCAGCCGGGCCTACCTGGGGCGCTTCAACTTCAAGGGCAACGACCAGCAAAAACTGGTCAAAAACCTCTCGGGTGGCGAGCGCGGCCGGCTGCACTTGGCCAAAACGCTGGCGCTGGGCGGCAACGTGCTCATGCTCGACGAGCCTTCCAACGACCTCGACGTCGAAACCCTGCGCGCGCTTGAAGAGGCGCTGCTCGAGTTCGCCGGCAGCGCCATGGTCATCAGCCACGACCGCTGGTTCCTGGATCGCATCTGCACCCACATCCTGGCCTACGAGGGCGACAGCCAGTGGGTGTTTTTCGACGGCAACTTCACCGAGTACGAAGCCGACAAGCAACGCCGCCTGGGCGAGGAGGGCGCGCGACCCAAGCGCGTGCGCTTCAAGTCGCTGGCCTAAGCGTTGCGGGCATGTCTTATTTCCGACAAATTTGTTAATAACAGTCTTGCGCTGAATGTGCCATTAGTGGCAGAATGTGCCCATGAATTACACAAACAACTCTGTTGACATGTCGTCCAGCGCCTACTACACCACGCTGGAGGTGGCCAAAATGCTTGGAATGGCCGTGCGCTCGGTGCAGCTGATGGTCGATCGGGGCGATCTCCAGGCCTGGAAGACCCCTGGCGGGCACCGGCGCATCACGCGCGACTCGCTCGAGCGCTGGATCAAGGGCAGCCGTGCCGGTGTCACGGGTGTGGCGGCCATGCACGGTGGCGCATCGCTGCGCCCCAGCGGGCGGCGCCGCCACACGGTGCACGTGCCGCGTATTTTGCTGATCGAAGATTCGTCGCATTTTCAAGGCTTGGTCTCGATGCTGGTCAAGCAGCGCTTCCCGGCCATCGAATTGCACGTGTCTGCCGACGCCATTGCCGGTTTGGTCTCCTTCGGTCACCTGCAGCCTGACCTGATCATTGTCGATATTTTGCTGCCGGGCATGGACGGCGCCACGCTCATCACCGGGTTGCGCAACCACGCCCTGTTTGGCAACTGCAAGCTGGTCGTGCTCACGGCGCTCGACGCGCAGCAGCGCGAACCCTACGCCGCCGCCTTGGACGAGGTGGACGTGGTGCACAAGCCGCGTCTGGTGCAAGAACTGCCGCCCCTGATCGAGGCGGCGCTGGGCCATTTGCTGGCCAACAAAGACGCTGCCGAAGAGCCAGCGCCTGCGGCCAACGGCGGTGCGTTGGCTCTAGCCCCTAGCGAACCTCCCGTCAAAGCCAAAGCCAGCAAAGCCAGATCCAGCAAGCCCAAGGCCAAGGCCGCTGGCAAACCTGGTCAGCAGCCCGCGGGCTAAAGGGGCTCTGGTGGAGCAAGTGCCCCCCAAGCCGTGTTCGTTGCCGGCTTTACCGGAGGGCAGCGAGGTACTGCGCTTGCCCCGGTGCGAGCAGGTGGCCTTGCAGAGCCTGTTCGACAACGACAGCGACCTGTATTTGGCCTTTCGTGCCGCTTGCATCGAGCAGTTTGTGCACGATTTCGAGCTCGCTGCCGCTTTGTTGGCGGCGCAGCAGGACCGAGCCGCGTTCAGTCGTTTGGCGCACAGCCTCAAGGGCGTGCTCAACACTTTGGGCCATACCGAAATCAGCGCCTTGGCGCACACCTTGCAAATCGAGGCCGCGCGCGCCGACTGGACCGAATTGCAGGGCCTTTGGTTGGCGCTGCGCGCACGCATGGTCGCGGCTTTTGGGCTCGATGCGCTTGCGTGAACTCGCGGTGGGTGTCAAGCCAAAAGTCAACCCAAAAATTCGGCCCACTCGTCGGGCAGCAGCCACAGCAGGGCAGAGATAAAGGTCAGGTAGCGCAAAAACATGCCCAGCCCCATGTAAAACACACAAGGCCAAAAAGGCAGGCGCAACCAGCCGGCCACTGCGCAAAGCGGGTCGCCGATGCCTGGCAACCAACTGACCAAGCAGGCCTTGGGGCCAAAACGGCGCAACCATTCGAGCGCCTTGACGTGGGTGGCCGAGCCGCGCACCTTGTCCACCGCCGAATGGGTGCCGTAGCCCACCAGCCAGTTGGTGATGCCGCCCAAGGTGTTGCCGGCCGTGGCCACCAGCATCACCGGCCAGTAGAGCTCGGGGTTGAGTTTGATGACTCCGAGCACCACCGGCACTGAACCCAATGGAAGCAGGGTGGCCGACACAAAGGCGGCCACAAACACCGTCGTCAGGCCAAATTGTGGCAGACGCAAGGCATCCAAGATCGACCACAGCACAGCTTCCATCGTGGGGCCAGTATAAGGGTGACGCTGCGAGCGCGGTAGGTGCCGCTGGGTTGCCCCCGGCCAACTTGGGCTGTAGGGTCTGGCTTTATGGAGGCGGGTTGGCAGCGAAGGCTTCAAGCGGGTCAAGCGTGTCGAACGGGCGTGTCGAACGGGCAGAGTGCGCCGGGTACAATAGACTGCTCAATTTATTGGCAGCCACTGCGGCGTGTGCCCTCCTCGAGGTGGCGCTGCAGGGTGGCTGTTTTGCGGTTTTTTTTAGATGCGCATCGGCCCCTACACGCTCGACAACCCCCTGTTCGTCGCCCCCATGGCCGGGGTCACGGATCGGCCTTTTCGCACCCTGTGCAAGCAGCTGGGCGCGGGCTACGCGGTGAGCGAGATGATCAGCGCCCGGCCCGAGCTGCGCGACAGCCTCAAAACCCTGCGCCGCCTCGATCATGTGGGCGAACCCGGCCCGATCGCCGTGCAGATTGCCGGCACCGAGCCGGCCCAGATGGCCGATGCGGCGCGCAGCAACATCGACCGCGGCGCGCAGATCATCGACATCAACATGGGTTGCCCGGCCAAAAAGGTGTGCAACCAGTGGGCCGGGTCGGCCCTGATGCAAGACCCGCCGCGCGCGCTGGCGATCATCGAGGCGGTGGTGGCGGCCTGCCTGCCGCACGCCGTGCCGGTGACGCTCAAGATGCGCACCGGCTGGTGCGAGGCCGAAAAAAACGCGCTGCAACTGGCGCGCGCCGCCGAGGCTGCCGGGGTGCAGATGGTCGTGTTGCACGGGCGCACACGCGTGCAGGGCTACAAGGGCCAAGCCGAACACCACACGGCAGCGGCGCTGAAGGCGGCACTGCGCATCCCGGTGGTGGCCAACGGCGACATCGACAGCCCCGAGCAGGCACGCGCGGTGCTGGCGGCCACCGGTTGCGACGCGATCATGATCGGCCGCGCCGCCCAAGGCCGGCCGTGGCTGTTTCGCGAGATCGCGCACTTTTTGGCTACCGGCACGCATCTGCCGGCACCGGACGCAACCGAGCTAAACCGGCTGCTGCGCGCGCATCTGCTCGAGCACTACCAGCTTTATGGCGAGCACAGCGGTGTGCGCAGCGCACGCAAGCACCTGGGCTGGTACGCGCGCTCCCTCGCCGATTCGGCGCTGCAGCAGGCCGAGTTTAGGCAGGCCGTGAACCGCGCTGAAACCGCCGCGCAACAGCTGCGCTGCGTGCAGGCGTGGTTTGATCTCGCCCCCGACCGCACCCCCGACCGCACCCCCGACCCTCAATGGAGGCTGGCCGCATGAGCCCCCCAACCGCCCAAAACTTGCCTGACAGTGTGCGCGCCAACATCGACGCCTATTTCAAAGATCTGGGTGCCAGCGAGCCGGCCAATATGCACGACATGCTGCTGCGCACGGTCGAAAAACCGCTGCTCGAGGTGGTGCTAGCGCGCGCCGGCGGCAACCAATCCCGCGCCGCACAATGGCTGGGCCTGAACCGCAACACCTTGCGCAAGAAGCTGCAAGAACATGGCTTGCTCGATTTGTAATTTTGTTTTAAGTGAATTTGCCCATGAAAGCCCTGCTCTCGGTCTCTGACAAAACCGGCCTGCTCGAACTCGCGCGCGGCCTGCACGCGCTGGGCGTGCAGCTCATCTCAACCGGCGGCACCGCGCGCCTGCTGGCCCAAGACGGCCTGCCCGTGACCGAAGTCGCCGAGCTCACCGGTTTCCCCGAAATGCTCGATGGCCGCGTCAAAACCCTGCACCCCACGGTGCACGGCGGCTTGCTGGCGCGGCGCGAGCGGCCCGAGCACATGGCGGCGCTGCAGGCGCAGGGCATCGGCACCATCGACATCCTGGTGGTCAACCTCTACCCCTTCGAGGCCACGGTGGCGCAGCCCGGCTGCACGCTCGATGAGGCGATTGAAAACATCGATATCGGCGGCCCGGCGATGGTGCGCTCGGCGGCCAAAAACTGGCGCGATGTGGCCGTGCTCACCGACGCCAGTCAGTACCCGTTGTTGCTGTCCGAGCTGCAAGACGGGGGCTTGAGCGAGCGCACCCGCTTGCAATTGGCGGTGGCGGCTTTTAACCGCATCAGCCATTATGATGGCGCCATCAGCGATTATCTGTCGGCTCTGGACTTGTCAGCCGGCGTACCGTCGGGTGCTGCGGTGCCGCCACGCTTGCTTTTTCCTGGTCAGAGCAATGGCCGCTTCGTCAAGCTGCAAGATTTGCGCTACGGCGAAAACCCGCACCAGCAGGCCGCTTACTACCGCGACCTCGATCCAGCCCCGGGCTCGCTGGTCACGGGCACGCAGTTGCAGGGCAAAGAGCTGTCGTACAACAACCTGGCCGACGCCGATGCGGCTTGGGAATGCGTCAAAAGTTTCGACGTGCCAGCCTGCGTCATCGTCAAGCACGCCAATCCCTGTGGCGTGGCGGTGGGTGCGAGCGCGCAGCAGGCCTACGAAAAGGCCTTCCAGACCGACCCGACCAGCGCCTTTGGCGGCATCATCGCCTTCAACCGGGTGCTCGACGGCGCCGCGGCGCAGGCGGTGTCCAAGCAGTTCGTCGAGGTGCTGATCGCCCCCGACTTCACGCCCGAGGCGCTGGCGGTGTTCAAGTCCAAGGCCAATGTGCGCCTGCTCAAGATCGCCCTGCCAGCGCTGGCGCAGACCGATGCCAGCGACTGGGCGCGCGGGCGCAACGCCATCGACATCAAGCGCGTGGGTTCGGGCCTGCTGCTGCAGACGGCCGATAACTTCGAGCTGCAGCGCAGCGACCTAAAAACCGTGACGGCGCTGCAGCCCACGCCGACGCAGCTCGACGACCTGCTGTTTGCTTGGAAAGTGGCCAAGTACGTGAAGTCCAACGCGATCGTGTTTTGCCGCGACGGCATGACGTTGGGGGTGGGGGCAGGGCAGATGAGCCGCCTGGATTCGGCGCGCATTGCGGGCGTCAAGGCGGCGCATGCGGGTTTGTCTTTGCAGGGCTCGGTGGTGGCCAGCGATGCCTTTTTCCCGTTCCGCGACGGGCTCGATGCCGTGGCCGACGCCGGTGCGCGCTGCATCATCCAACCCGGTGGCTCCATGCGCGACCAAGAGGTGATCGACGCCGCCAACGAGCGCGGCCTAGCGATGGTGTTTACCGGGGTGCGCCACTTCCGGCATTGAAGTGGGCTGGTGGGGCTAGGGCTAAACCCCCAAGCCTCTTGGTGCAACCGCGAGCAAGCCGGCAACCAAACCACCCGCTCGCGGAACTAAACGCCTGTTTTTGCTAGGACTTTGATGCCGCCCAAAGTGTTGTAAATGCTTGCATTCTGGCGGAAGCGGTGAGATTCGAACTCACGAACGGTTGCCCGTTGCCGGTTTTCAAGACCGGTGCAATAGACCACTCTGCCACGCTTCCAGTTACCAACCACAACGATTTGAATTCAACCGCAAGGCCTGTTCAATCCTTAGAAACACCCTCAATTGTAAGGTGTCGAACAAACAATACTTGAGATTTGTACTGTGGCAGAACCATCCGCACGAAGCATGCGCGGGAGCGCCACGGCTGCCTTATTGCTTGGTGTTTTGCAGGGCCATGCGCTGCGCCGTGACCTCACGATAGCGCTGCATCTGCGCGGCGTCGGTTGCGGCGTGGGCGATGAGCTCGGTTTCGAGCTGCTTGAGCCGCTCGATGTGCAACATACGCAGCAGTTCACGCAGCTCGCTGCGCAGGTCGCCGGACTCCGCTTCATCGCTAAGGTCGGGGCGTTCAAGCGCCACGTCGGTGCGAGCAGCGGGCGGCTCGAGCGCCATGCCGCCGGTGTGCAAATCCAGCGCCAGCGCCTCGAAAGGCTGGCCGCGCAGCCCTTCGCGCAGTGCCGCCCAAGGCTGCGGACCGTGCTCCAGCCACTGGGCTTCGAGCCAAGCAAACAGCGCGCCATGCGGTGCCGGCTGCTGGGCCAGCAACTGGTGGTCGTCGGCACTGAGCCAATCCCAAGCCTGCGGACTGGCCAACACGATGCGCGCCACCCGGTCGGCGCGCCCAAGCAAGCCGCGTGGGGTGCGCCGCAGCAAACCTTGAGTGCGCCCGCCCGCCCCAGGCCAGCGCAATGAGTCTCGCGCACCCGCCGGGGGTGGGGCGGCAGGAAAGTCCGCTTGGTGTGATGGGCGTTCTGCGAAGCCGTCCTCGAGCGCATCGGCTGCCGCCTCGGTGGCCGACCCCGCGGCTGGGCTGTGCGGCTGACTTAGGTGGGTTGTGGTGCCCGCACTGACGCGGCGCGCACGGGGTGTCTGCGCGGTTTTGGATTGCCGGGTATGGGGCTGGCTGAACTTGGGCTGCCAGAGCGCGAGCAGATCGCGCCCGTCTAGGGCCACCCGGTCGGCCAGCTCGAGCAGCATCTGGTGCTTGAAGGCGCCCTCGGGCAGCGCCAGCCACAGCGGCGCGGCTTGGCTGGCCAGGCGCGCCCGGCCTTCGGGGGTGTCGAGCGCGCAGCCCTCGGCCGCGGCGTCGAGCACAAAGCGGCTCAGGGGGGTGGCTTGCGCCAGCGCCTGCTCAAAGGCTGGGGCGCCGTGGGCGCGGACGTAGCTGTCGGGGTCGTGTTCGGGCGGCAGGAACAGGAATTTGACGCTGCGCGTGTCGCTGGCCCAGGGCAGGGCGGCTTGCAGGGCCTTGCGCGCGGCACGGCGGCCGGCGCTGTCGCCGTCGAAGGCAAACACCACCGTGTCGCTGAAGCGAAACAACAGCCGCACCTGCTCGGGCGTGCAGGCGGTGCCCAGCGTGGCCACGGCGTAGCCCAAGCCGTGCTGGGCCAGCGCCACCACGTCCATGTAGCCTTCGGTGACCAGCACGCAGCCGGCTTGGCGGATGGCGCTGCGCGCCTCGAACAAACCGTAGAGTTCGCGGCCCTTGGAAAACAGCGGCGTTTCGGGCGAATTGAGGTATTTGGGCTCGCCCGCTCCCAGCACCCGGCCGCCAAAGCCGATGCACTGGCCCTTGACGTTGCGGATCGGGAACATGATGCGATCGCGGAAGCGGTCGTAGCGCTTGCCGCCGTGCGCCGCACCCGCTTCAGCCGCGGCATGGGGATCGGGCTCGGCATCGGTGGCGATCACCAGCCCGGCTTCGAGCAGCAGCGGGTTTTGGTAGTCGGGCAGCACGGTGGACAAAAAACGCCACTGCGCCGGGGCGTAGCCAATGCCATAGCTTTTGGCAATCTGCCCGCTTAAGCCCCGGCACTTGAGGTAGTCGATGGCGGCGGGCGCCAGCCGCAGTTGCTGCTGGTAGCTGTGCGCGGCTTTTTCCAGCAACTCGGACAAGCTGCTGCGCTGCTGGCGCTGCGCCGCTGCCTGGGCCCGCTGCTGGGGCGTTTCGTCGTCCATGGGCACGCTCAGGCCGGCTTGCTGCGCCAGGTCTTGCACCGCCTCGATGAAGCCGGCGCCGGTGTGCTCCATCAGAAAGCCGAGCGCGCTGCCGCTTTTGCCGCAGCCAAAGCAGTGGAAAAACTGCTTGCTCGGGCTGACTGTGAACGAGGGTGATTTTTCGTCGTGAAACGGGCAAAGGCCCAGATAATTGGCCCCGCCTTTTTTGAGCGCCACGTGGCGGCCCACGACTTCGACGATGTCAACGCGGGCCAGCAGCTCTTGCAAAAAGGCTTGTGGAATGCTCACGACGGGGCAGTCTTAAGCGCGCAGGACACGGTTTTTGCCGGCCCGTTTGGCGGCGTACATGGCTTGGTCGGCGCGTTCGATCGCTTGCTCAAAGTTTTCTTCGCTATGCATTTGGGTCACGCCAGCGCTGAAGGTGATGAGCAAGCGCTCGCTGCCGCTCATGAACAACTGGGTGGTGAGCTCGCGCTGTACCCGGCGCACCACTTCGACGGCGTCATCGGGATCGGTGTCGGGCAAAAGGATGACGAACTCCTCGCCGCCGTAGCGGGCCAGCGCGTCTTGGGGGCGCAGTGCGGTTTTGGCCACCGTAGCCAGGTGCTGCAGCGCCGCGTCGCCAGCCAAGTGGCCCCAGCGGTCGTTGAGGCGTTTGAAGTCGTCGAGGTCTAGCAGCGCCAGGCAAAGCCGGGTGCCGCTGCGCTGGGCGCGTGCGGTTTCGCGCTCCAGCGCCTCGGCCATGCCCTTGCGGTTGAGGGCGCCGGTGAGCAGGTCGTGGCTGGCTTGCTCGCTCATGCGCTGCAACTCGAGGCGCAATTGCTCGACTTGGGCTTCGGCTTGGATCGCGCGCTCGCGCAAGCCCCCCAGATCGTCGCCAGTGCGCTGGCTGTCGAGCGCCAGGGTGCGCGCCGATTGGATCGCTTGCTGCAGCACGGGCGTGATTTCAGCCAAGCTGGTGGAGCGCTCGAGCTGGTGCGCAAAGTGCTCAAAGCGCTGCTGGTACTGCTGGCTGTTGGCGGCGGTTTCGGACAAACGCTGCATGAACACGGCCAAGGTTTCTTTCATGGCGTTTTGCGCCACGATCATCTGCTCCTTGGTATCGAGCTGCAAACGCGTGAGGTCTTTGAGGCGCGACTGCGCGTCCTCAAGCCGGCGGATCGACAAGGGCGGCTGAGCCACGTCGATCAGCGCGCCGAGCTGCTTTTGCAGCCACGGCTGCTCGAGGTTGACAACGCGCACGTTGTCGAGCACGCCGTGCAGCAGCTTGAGCAGCGTTTCACGGATGGCGGCCTGCTCTTCGGCCACAAACGAGAGCCTGAAGGCAAAATCGGCCATGAGCTTGCGCAACGAGGGCGGGTGCTGCTCGGGCAGGCGCAGGTAATTGATCAACTCATCGGCCAGTTCGACCACTTTGCGGTCGTCGTTGCCCACGGCCGGCAGGGCGTTGCCCACGATGCGCGCCATCTGCTCGAGCAGCTCGGGTGGGAAGCGTTCTTGCTCCTGCACCACGGGTGCCAGCGCCACCGGGGTAGGCGCCAGCGTTTCGGTGCTGGCGCTTTGGTTGCGCAGTTGCTGCGAGAGCACCCGCTCCAAGTCGTCCCAGCTGTGCATGGATACCGCCTTGCCAAACTGCGACTTGAAGCGCTGCTGGGCCGGGGTGGCCTCGGGCAGGGCCTGCGCGATCTGGCGCAGGTTTTCGAGCGGAAACGGCTTGAGCGGTCGCGTGCCTGCCACCTCATGGTAGAAGGTTTGAAAATTCTCGGGCGTGGGGGGCAGTTTGCGCGCCGTCAGGCGCTTGACCGCCTCGCGCGCGATTTCTTGGGGGGTGGAGGCCGTCATGGCTGGCAAGAGGGGAAGGCTAAGAGTTGGCCTATCTTAGCGCTCCCCGGCCCCACGATGGCGGCAGGGGCTTGACTCAATGCCCAAACCCGGCGGCCACGGGCGCGCAGTCGCCTTTTTAGCGTGGCGGCAGCCGGATCGCGCCGTCGAGGCGGATCACTTCGCCGTTGAGCATCTCGTTTTCGATGATGTGCTGCACCAGCCGCGCGTAATCCAGCGGCCGCCCCAAGCGCGAGGGGAAGGGCACGCTGGCGGCGAGCGCGTCTTGCAGCTCTTGCGGCATGCCAAAGAGCATCGGCGTGCCAAAGATGCCGGGGGCAATCGTCATGTTGCGGATGCCGCTGCGCGCCAGGTCGCGCGCGATCGGCAGCGTCATGCCCACGATGCCGCCCTTGGAGGCGGCGTAGGCGGCTTGGCCGATCTGGCCGTCGTAGGCGGCCACCGAGGCGGTGGAGATGAGCACGCCGCGCTCGCCGCTGGGCTCGGGCGCGTTGCGGCTCATGGCGGCAGCGGCCAGACGGATCATGTTGAAGCTGCCCAGCAGATTGACTTGCAGGGTTTGGGCAAACAGCGCCAGCTCGTGCGCGCCGTCTTTGCCCACGGTTTTGGCGGCTGGCGCTATGCCGGCGCAGTTGACCAAACCCGCCAAGGTGCCCAGCTCGCAAGCGCGCTGCACCACCGCCAGCCCGTCGGCCTCGCTGGAGACGTCGCAGCGCACAAACGCGCCGCCGATTTCATGCGCCAGCGCCTGTCCGGCCTCAACCTTGAGGTCGGCCAACAGCACCCGGCCGCCCAAGCTGGATAGGTGGCGCGCCGTGCCCTCACCCAGCCCCGAGGCCGCCCCGGTGACGATGAATACCTTGTCTGCGATCTGCATGGTTTGTGCTCCTAGTTGACGTGTGCGTCAATTATGGGATAAAAACCCAGCGAGAATCCCGGCTGGTAAACCCTTGCAACCCATGACCTCTCGCTTCACCGACACGCAGCCGCAGCCCCCACAGCCGCCAAAGCCCTCCATCGCAAACCCGTCGAACGCGGCGCTCCAGCCGGCCTGCAACGGCCTGACGCGGCGCGCGGCTGCGGCCGGGATGTTGCTCGCGCTCACCGGCTGCGGCACGCTGCGCATGGAGCAGCCGCCCACACCGGCCGCGGTGCCACCTGCCCCGGCCCCGCTGCGCCCGCCGCGCTTGGGGTTGGCGCTGGGGGGTGGAGCCGCGCGCGGCTTTGCGCACATCGGCGTGATTCAGGTGCTGGAACGCGAGGGCATCCGCCCGGCGCTGGTGGCGGGCACTTCGGCCGGTAGCTTGGTGGCGGTGCTCTACGCCAGCGGCATGAGCGGGCAGCAGCTCGAACAGGCCGCGCTCGAGATGGAAGAGGTGGTGTTCACCGACTGGACGCTGCCGCTCTTCAACCGCGGCCTGCTGCGCGGCGACGCGCTGGCGCGCTGGGTCAACCGCATGCTCAACAACCGGCAGCTGCAAGAGCTGACGCTGCCGGTGGGCGTGCTGGCCACCGATTTGGGCAACGGCGAAGGGGTGCTGTTCAGGCGCGGCGACAGCGGGCAGGCGGTGCGCGCCTCCAGCGCCGTGCCGGGGGTGTTCTCGCCCGTGCCCATCGCCGGGCGCAATTATGTAGATGGTGGGCTGGTGGCGCCGGTGCCGGTGCAGCAGGCGCGCGCCATGGGGGCCGAGCGCGTGCTGGCGGTGGATATTTCGAGCGGCTTGAGCGATGACTACGCCACCGACGCCGTGCGCGTGTTGCTGCGCACCTTCACCATCATGGGCCAGAGCATCAACCGGCTGGCCTTGGCCGGCGCCGACGTGGCGCTGCGGCCCGAGCTAGACGGCATCGGCAGCGCCGACTTTGCGGCGCGCCAACGCGCCATCGCCGCCGGCCGTGCGGCCATGGAACGCTATCTGCCGCAGTTGCGCCAGCAGCTTCTGCCGGTGTAGGCGTTGCTGCTGGTGGTGGCAGGGCAGGGCACAGAAGGGCGCGGCACGCAAAGCGAGAGCGCAGGCCCGCGCTATTTTTGCAGCAGCAGCTTGACCAGCAAAATCACTGGCAGCAGCCCGGCCAGCACTATGCCCAGTGCCGGCACCGCCGCGCCGCTCCAGACCGACTCGGCCGACATCTGCCAGACCCAGGTGGCCAAGGTCTCGTAGCCAAAGGGGCGCAGCATCAGGGTGATGGGCAGCTCTTTCATCACATCGACAAACACCAGCGCGCCAGCGACGATGATGCCCGGTGCCGCCAGCGGCAGGTGGATGCGCGTGAGGATGCGCCACTGCCCGGCGCCCAGCGTGCGCGCCGCCAGCGTCAGGTTGGGCTTGACTTTTTCCAGCGCGGCGTCGGTGCTCTGGTAGGCCACGGCCAGAAAGCGCGCCACGTAGCCGTAGATGAGCCCGATCACCGAACCGGTGAGCACCAGCCCGACGGTGACGTTGAACCAGTACTCGGTGGTGTAGTTGAGCGCGTGGTCCAGCGGCGTGAGCGTGAGCAAAATGCCCACCGCCAGCACCGGCCCGGGGATGGCGTAGCCGGTGGTGGCCAGCGTGGCCATGACGCGCGCAAAACGGTGCCCCGAAACCCGCACGCCGCTCGAGAGCACGATCGCCAGCACCACCGCCACGGCGGCAGCCAGCGAAGCCAGCAGCAGGCTGTTGCCCGCCAGCTCGAGATAGACCTGCGCCGTGCCCGGCGTCATGTGCTCAAACTCGGTGGCGGCCCAAGACATGAGCTGCGTGATCGGCAGCACAAAAGCCACGCCCAACACGCCGGCGCACAAGGCCGTGGCCAGCCACTTGCTGCGGCCTTGCAGCTGGGCGCGCGGGATGCCGGGCGATTTGCCGCCGGTTTCGTGGTAGCGCGTGCGCCCGCGCTGCGAGCGCTCGAGCAGCAGCGCCGCCAAGGCGACGATGGCCAGCAAGCCCGCGAGTTCGCTGGCGGCTTGCAAATCCATCATGCCGTGCCAGATGCGCACCACGCCATCGGCCAGCGTGGGGAAATTGAAAAAACGCACCGTGGCAAAGTCGGCCAGCGCCTCCATGAGCGCCAGCGCGACCCCGGCGGCAATGGCTGGGCGTGAAATCGGCAGCACCACCTTCCAGTAAAACTGGGCCCGGCTGTAGCCATGCACCCGTGCGGTGTCAAAGGCCGTGGACGATATGCCGCGGTAGCCGACCAAAGCCAGCATATAAACGTAGGGGTAGAGCACCAGCGCCATCACCGTGATCGCGCCCAGCGGCGAGCGCACCTCGGGAAACCAGGCCGCGCTACCAAACCACTGCACCAGCGTGCCTTGCACCGGCCCGGCGGCGTCGAAGGTCGCCATGAACACAAAACCCATGATGTAGGCCGGAACGGCCATGGGCAGCATCAGCAACCACTGAAACAGCGTGCGCCCCGGGAATTCGTAGGCCGTGACCAGCCATGCCAGTCCGGCGCCCAGCAGCAGCGTGCCGATCCCGACCCCGAGCAGCAGCAGCAGGGTGTTGCGCAGCAGCAGCGGCAGCAGCGTGTCCCACAGGTGTTGCCAGACTTCTGGCGTGGGGCTGAGCAAGGTGGAGGCGACGATGAGCACTGGGAACACCGCCAATGCAGCAATCAGCGCAGAAATGGCAGTGGCCCCCAGATGCCACTGCCTTTTGTTTTGCACGACCGGAACGCTACCGACTGCTTGTGACATGAAGGACTAGATAAAACGCTCGGTCGTGCGGGGTGGAGGAGGCTTAACGGTAAGCAGCGCGGTCCAGCAGACGGATGGCGTCGGCTTGCAGGCGGCCGAGTTCGCGCAGATCGAGGCGGTCGCCGCGGAAAGGTCCAAAGCCGGCGATGATCGGGTGCACTGGCGCCGCCGGGTTGGCCGGGTACTCGTGGTTCGAGCCCGAGAACAGCTCTTGGCCGCGCGGCGTGCTGATCCACTCGAGCAAGCGCAGCGCGTTGTCGCGGTTTTGCGCGTGCGTGGTGATGCCGGCACCGCTGATATTGACGTGCACACCACGGTCGCCGGCGGCTTGGTTGGCCCACATCAGGCGCACCGGGAACGCCGGGTTGGACTGCAACAAGCGCCCGAGGTAGTAGTGGTTGGTGATGGCCACGTCGCCGCCGCCAGCGGCCAGCACCTCGAGGATGCGGGTGTCGCTGTCGATCAGCTGCGGGTTGTTGGCCACCCAGCCGCGCACCACTTGCTCGGTGCGGGCTTCGCCGTGGGCGGCGATCATGCTCGCCACCAGCGATTGGGTGTAAGAGTGCGTAGCCGGGCGCATGACCAAGCGGCCGCGCCACATCGGGTCGGCCAGCGCCTCGAAGGTGGACAGCTGCGCCGCCTGCACCCTTGCTGGGTGGAACAGAATGGTGCGCACGCGCTGCGTCAGGCCGAACCAATGGTTGCCCGGGTCGCGCAGGTGCACGGGAATGTTGCTGCTCAGGGCGGTGCTGGTGACGGGCTGTAGCAAACCCTGGGTGGCGGCCAGCGCCAAGTTGCCGGCATCGACGGCGATGAACATATCCGCCGGGGTGTGGCGGCCTTCGGCACGGATGCGCTCGCGCAGGCCGGCGTCGGGGCCGCTGGTGAAGCGCACGCGGATGCCGGTTTCGCGGGTGAAGGTCTCGAACACGCCCTCGACGCCGTAGTGGCGCGAGCTGTAGATGTTGACCACGCCAGCGCCAGCGGCGGCCGCAGGTGCGCCTTGGGCAAAGGCTTTGGGCAGCGCGGCAACCGACAGGGCGGCACCCGCCACCGATGCAGCCCCCAATTTAACGACCAGATTTCTTCTGCTGACTTTCATGTGTACCTCGATTATGCAATTGAACCAGACAAGTGCCGCTTCGTTGCCCGCAGACCCAAAGCAAGCCATGGTGCGCTAACTACGCATAGTGATGATAGCATGAACGCAAACCATTCTTGTTTATTTCTAAGGCGAAAATCGGGCGCAAAGGCGGTCTTGGTGCCGCACCAAACGCAAAAGCGCGGCCCCCAAACGGGCGGCCGCGCTTAAGTGCCAGCAGGGTAGGGTGCTCGGACTACTGTGGCTCAGCGTTTTTTGCTGGCGCTGGCGCTGGCGACTTTGGTGCCGCTGAGCGCGTTGTCGCTCATGGCCTGGAAGTTGGTTTGCGCCACTTCTGTGGCTTGCTTGACCGCGCGCTGCACGGTTTCCATGGCATTGTTGGCTGAGGCCACGGCATTCTTCATCACCGCCACAGCGGTTTCGGATCCGGCCGGGGCGTTGCGGGCCACATTGTCGACCACGGCCATGAATTTTTGTTGTGCCTCGGCACCTTGGTTTTCGGCGAATTTGGCGAACTCGCCGCCGGTGCCCGCAGCGATCTCGTACAGCTGACGGCTGTAGGCGGCGGTTTTTTCAGCCAGCGGCTGCATCAGGGAGGCCTGCAGGGCCATCAGCTCTTGTGCATCTTTGACGCTCATCAGCGCCTGGGTGTTGCTCGAGGTGTCGGCCAGCGCCGCGCGGGTGGCTTGCATGTTGAGCTCCAACATGCGCTCTACGCCCTCAAAGGCCTTCTGCGTCAGGCCAAAAAGGGTTTCGACGTTGGCTTTTTGGGCGGCAAGCATCTGTTCGGGGGTCAGCATGGTGAGGCTCCTGAAAAGGGTGGTCAAGTCAGAGGGTAAGGGCAGCTGCGACTCGGCTCTAGACCCTGCACCGCGCCCTGCAGCAGTTCGTCAAAACGACCGCACACGCTGGGGCTGCTTTTGCTGCGCCGCAACATGAGCTTTCATTATAGATTCGATTTGTGACTGCAACAAGACCTTTGAGCCCCAGTCCTGGCGCCGCACGGTCTGTGTCGCAGGTTTATTGCGCCAGATCAAAGCGGCGGCTTGACGCGCTGCAGGGTGCCGTGCCCGTTACTCCTGCGCCCCCATCGCCAGTGCACGTGCGCGACTGGCCTCGGCAGCGCTCGGGTCGGGGACTGCTCGGGTCGGCCAGCCAGCCAGGTGCTGCTCGCACAAGGCAGTTAGGGCGCGCATGCCTTCGGTGCTGTCGTTGAGGCAGGGGATGTAGTGGAACTCGCGACCGCCGGCTTGCATGAAGGCGGCTTTGGCTTCGAGGGCGATTTCTTCCAGTGTTTCGATGCAGTCGCAAGCGAAGCCAGGGCAGAGGGCATCGACCCGCGCGACACCGCTGCGTGCCAGCTCCACCAGCGTCGGTTCGGTGTAGGGTTGCAGCCACTTGGCGCGGCCAAAGCGCGACTGGAAAGTAACGCGGTATTGATCGCGGCTCAAGCCCAGCGCCTCGGCCAGCAGGCGCGCGGTTTTGTGGCATTCGCAGTGGTAGGGGTCGCCTTTGTCGAGGGTGCGCGCCGGCATGCCATGAAAGCTCAGCAGCAACACATCGGGGCGGCCATGCGCCTGCCAGTGGCGCTGCACCGAGGCTGCCAGCGCGGCGATGTGCTCGGGCTGGTCGTGGTAGTTGCGCACCAGCCGCAGTTCGGGCAGGTTGCGCACCGTGCGGCCCCATGCAAACACGGCGTCGGCCACGCTGGCTGTGGTGGCGGCGCTGTATTGGGGGTAGGCTGGCAGCACCAGTATGCGCGTGCAACCGGCGGCCTTGAGCGCGTCGAGCCCGCTGGCCACCGAAGGCTGGCCGTAGCGCATGGCCCAGCGCACCTGCACCTGGTGGCCGCGTTCGCCCAAATAGCCCTGCAACAGCGCGGCTTGGCGCTCGGTCCAGACCTTGAGCGGCGAGCCCTCGGGCAGCCAGATGCTGGCGTATTTGGCGGCCGATTTGCGTGGCCGCAGCCGCAGCACCACGCCGTGCAAAATCGGCCACCAGAGCAGGCGCGGCAGCTCGACCACCCGCGGGTCGCTCAAAAACTGCGCCAGATAGGGACGCAGCGCCGCCGCCGTGGGGGCGGTGGGGGTGCCGAGGTTGCAGAGCAAAACCCCGATATGCGGGGTTTTTCCGTGTTGATGAGGGGGTTCGGGGCGCATGGGCATGTGCTATTCTCGCTCAGACCAGATGTCAGAGAACTTTTGGGTGTACGTCAAGGTTTGAGGGGCAAAGCTGCAACGGGCAGCTATGTACGGCTCGGCGGATGTTGGGGCCGAGTGGACGCGATTCAATCAATAAAAGCCTAGCCATGACTGCCGCTTCACTTCAGCCCAAGTTGGACTGGGTTGTCGACACCCATTGGCGGGTGCGCGCGCTGGCCTTGCCGGTCGCTTTTCTGATCTTGACCTTGCACCTATGGGGTCAGGGTCAGCCGGCGCTGGTCTGGGTGTTGCTTGGCTTGCAACTGCTCATCTACCCGCACCTGATTTACTGGCGCGCGCGGCGTGCACCCGACCCCCCGCAAGCCGAATTGCACAATCTCTTGCTCGACAGCTTTTTGTTTGGGGCTTGGGTTGCGTGGCTGGGTTTTCCAGCGTTCATCGGTTTCATGTTCTTCATCAGCACCGCCATCAACAGTGCGATTTTGCGCGGATTTAACGGCATCGTCTGGTCTCTGGCCCTGTTTGCCGTAGGTGCTTTGCTGGGTGCCGCGCTGGGTGGCTGGCATTTTTATTCGGATGAAAGCGGGTGGGTCAAGCTGCTGAGCATGGTCGGGATTTCGGGCTATCTGCTGGGCATCGGGGTGTTGGCGCACCAGCGCACCCAAGTGCTGCGCCACACCCGCGCCACGCTGCGCGCGCGCGAAGCTGAATTGCAGGCGCTCAACGCCGCGCTGTCGGATCGCTTGCACCAGATCGAGCGGCTGCAGGTCGAGTTGCGCGAACAGGCCGTCCGCGACCCACTCACCGGTTTGTTCAACCGGCGCTACCTGCAATCGACGCTGGAACGCGAGTGGGCGCGTTGCCAGCGCGAGGGGGTGCCCTTGTGCGTGATGATGCTCGACATCGATCATTTCAAGCAAGTCAACGATCGCCACGGGCACGGCGTGGGCGACCAGGTGCTGGTGCGCTTGGGGCAACTGCTGCTCGAGCAGAGCCGCCGCGAAGACCTTGCCTGCCGCTATGGCGGTGAGGAATTTTTGCTGCTGCTGCCCGGCTTGGGGGCAGATGAGGCTTATGAGCGTGCTCAAGCGTGGCGGCAGGGTTTTGCGGCGCTCGATATCTGGGTTAACGGGGCGCGCCTGAACCTGAGCCTCTCGGTTGGGGTGGCGGTGGCTCCAGATCACGCCAACGAGCCCGATTTGCTCATCCACCAAGCCGACATGGCACTCTACGCCGCCAAGGCCCAAGGCCGCAACCGGGTGGTGCTGGCCGAAGCCGGCCGCATGCACCCATGAAGCAGCCACCGCCCCACGGGGTTGCCGCGCCGCCCCACAGCGTTTTTGAAGACGTGCAGGGCCTGCTGGTGGGCAGCCTGTTTGTGGCCTTGGCCGTGCTGATGTTTCAGCAGTCCTTGCTGCTGACTGGTGGCACCACAGGGCTGGCTTTTTTGCTGCACTACGCCCTGGAGTGGCCTTTGGGCTGGCTGATGTTTGCCGTCAACCTGCCGTTTTATGTGTTTGCTTGGCTGGCGCTGGGGCCGGTGTTCACCCTCAAAACCTTTGCCGCCGTGGCCTTGCTGGCGCTGTGGGTGCAGTGGCTGCCACTGTGGCTGGCGTTCGAGCGGCTGCATCCGGTGCTGGCGGCGGTGCTGGCCGGTTTGTTGGCCGGCACCGGCATCTTGATACTCTTGCGCCACCACGCCAGTTTGGGCGGCCTCGGGATCATGGCGGTGTACCTGCAAAAACGCCTCGGCTGGCGCGCCGGGGTGGTGCAAATGGCATGCGATGCGCTGATATTGCTGGGCGCGTTGTGGTTGTTGCCGCCCCTGCAGGTGCTGCTGTCGCTGCTCGGGGCTTTGGCGCTGAACATGGTGATCGCCGTCAACCACCGCAGCGGGCGCTACATGGGGGTTTGAGGGCGTCAAGCGGGTTTCAGAGCACGATCGGAGCCGCAGAATCGATGCCCGATAATGACCGCTCTGTGCGCTTCTGCAAGCTTGGCAACTCGTGTTTGAGGAAATTCGATTTGGCTCTGAATCCCGATACCGGGCACCCGATGAACGCCCTGTTCATGTTGGCTACGCACACCGAAACGGCGGTGGTGGTCACCGACGCGCGCGGCCGCATCGAGTGGATCAACCGAGGCTTCGAGTGCATCTCGGGCTACACCCTGCCCGAGATCCGGGGCCAGAGCCCGGGCCGCTTGTTGCAGTCTGCACAAACCGACCCGCAGGTGCTGGCGCAACTCAAGCAGGCGTTGTGCGACGAGGCGCCGTTCAAGGGTGAACTGCTGAATCGCCGCAAAGACGGATGCCACTACTGGGTGGCGCTGGAAATCCAGCCCGTGCGCGATGGCTCGGGCCGCCTCAAGGGCTTCATTTCGCTGCAGCAAGACATCACCGAGCGCAAAAATGCCGCCGCGCGCCTGCGCGAACAAAGCGAGCGGCTGCACCTGATTTTGAGCGGCACCGGGGCCGGCACCTGGACCTATCAGGTCGATGAAGAGCTGTTCACGGTCGATGAGCAGTTTGCGGCCATGCTGGGCGATGCACCGAACAGCCTGCGGGGCGATACCGAACACCTGTATGCACGCATGCACCCCGACGACCGCCCGCGCGTGCGGCAAGCGCATCAGCTGCAGCTGAAGGGCTCGCAGCTACTGAGCGAGGTCGAGTTTCGCTTGCGCCACACTCAGGGGCATTGGGTTTGGGTGCTGAGCCGCAGCAGCGTGCAGCGCCGCCACCCCGACGGCCGCGCAGCGCTGATTGCCGGCATCTTGCTCGACATCAGCCGGCGCAAGGGCGTCGAACAGCAACTGATGCTCGAGCGCGAAGAGTTGGTCGGGGTGATCGAAGGCACCCAGGTCGGCACCTGGCGCTGGAACGTGGAGACCGGCCAATTGCAGATCAACCGCAACTGGGCGGCGATGATCGGCCACGAGGGGCAGGAGCTGGAACCCCTGACGGTGGCTTGGTGGAGCGAGCGCGTCGAAGCCAGCGATCTGACACGCACCATGCAGCAGATCGAGGCCCACCTCAACGGGGATATTCCTTTTTTTGAGTCCGAATTCCGGCTGCGCCACCGCCTCGGGCATTGGGTTTGGGTGCACTCGCGCGGCAAGGTCATCAGCAGCAGCCCGGACGGACGCCCGATCTGGATGGCCGGTACCCACACCGACGTGACCGCGGCCAAGCTGGTCGAGGCCGAGTTGCAGCACGCCAACGAGCGCTTCCGCTTGGCGGCGCGCAGCGCGCAAATCGGGGTCTGGGAGATCGACATCGCGACCGGGGCGGTGGTCTGGAACCGGCAGATGCGCGAGCATTTCGCCATCGAGCACGACCTGCCTTCGGATGAGTTGCGCCGCCTGTGGCGCGCGCGCGTGCACCCGGGCGATCTGCTGCACACCCACGCCTTGCTGCTCGACGTGCTGCACTGGGGCAAGCACTACGAGGCCGAATTCCGCGTCTGTTGGCCCAGCGGCGAAATCCGCCACCTCAAATCCGCTGGGCTGGTGATCGATAACGAAGGCCAAGAGCGCAGCCGCATGGTGGGCATCATGCAAGACGTCACCGACTTGCGGCGCAAGGAGGCGCAGTTGCTGGCCAGCCGCGCCTTTCTCGACAACGCCGGGCGCATCGGCGGCGTGGGCGGCTGGATGGTGCACCGCGAGCACATGCGGCTGGAATGGACGGCGCACACCTTTCAAATCCACGGCCTGCCCGACGGCCAGCAGCCCACGCTGGAGCAGGCGCTGGCGCACTACCCACAGCCTGGGCGGGCACAATTTGAAGCCGCTTTGCAGCAGGCCTTTGAAGAAGCGCATCCGATCGACTTGGAGCTCGATTTGCTCACCGCCGGCGGCCAGCCGCGTCGGGTGCACCTGGTGGGGGAGCCGCAGCTGCAGGCCAGCAAAGTGGTGCAAGTGATTGGGGCAGTCCAAGACATCACCGAGCGCGAGGCCCAGCGCCAGGCGCAGCGGGCGGCCCTGACCCACGCCAAAGAAATGGCCGAGGCCAACAGCGCCGCCAAGAGCCAGTTTCTGGCCAACATGAGCCACGAAATTCGCACCCCGATGAACGCCATTTTGGGCATGTTGGCGCTGCTCAAGAAAACCGGCCTGAATCCGCGCCAAGCCGACTACGCCCTCAAGGCCGAAGGGGCCAGCCGCGCCCTGCTGCGGCTGATCAACGACATTTTGGATTTTTCCAAAATCGAAGCCGGGCGCATGGTGCTCGATCCGCGCCCCTTCGTTTTGGACGAGCTGCTGCAAAACCTCTCGACCCTGCTGTCCGTCAACCTAGGAAGCAAGCCGCTGGAGCTGCTGATCGACGTCGATGCGCGGGTGCCCGATCGGCTGGTGGGCGACGACCTGCGCTTGCACCAGGTGCTGCTGAACCTGATTTCCAACGCCATCAAGTTCACGGCCCAAGGCGAGGTGCTGCTCAAAATCGAGCTGCTGCGTCAAACGGCGCAGCAAGTGGAGCTCGAGCTCACGGTGCGCGACACCGGCATTGGCATCGCCACCGAACACCAAGAAAAAATCTTCAGCGGTTTCACCCAAGCCGAAGGCTCGACCACGCGCCGCTTCGGCGGCACCGGGTTGGGGCTGCCGATCAGCCGCCATTTGCTGCGCCTGATGGGCAGCGACATCCAACTGCTGAGCGTGCCCGGGCGCGGCAGCGTGTTTAGCTTCACGCTGCATTTCCCCCTGCCAAACGAGCCCGCTGGTCTGGCCCAGGTGCCTGCGCCGCTGCCGCGCTGGCGCGTGCTGCTGCTGCACGGCTACGAGCCCGCCCGCACGCTGCTGCAGCGCATGTTGACCGCTTTGGGTTGCGACTGCGTGGCCTTTGGGGCCGACGCAGAATCGCAGCAGGCTTTGCAGACCTTGCTCAAACCAGCCGCGCCGGGTAGCCCCAACCAGCCTGCGGGCTTTGATGTGGCGCTGGTGGATGGGCGTTTTTTTGAGCCCGCTGATTTAACACCGCTCGATAGCCTGCGCCATTGTGTGCCAGCCGCTCTGTGCCCGAATCTGATCTGGCTCACGGCACACGGCCGCGACCTGTTGGGTGCGGGTGCCGGGGCAAGCGGGGCCGGTACCGCAGCCGATGCGGGCCATGCTGCGCAGCTGGTCAAGCCCGTCACGGCCCCCATGCTGCGCCGAGCGCTCGAGCAGTTGCTGCAGCCCGAACACGGGCCCCAGTCTGCCACCTCCCCGGCCAGCACCCCACCTGCGCTGCGCTTGCCCGGTTTGCGCCTGCTGGTGGTCGAGGACAACCGCATCAACCAGCAGATTGCGCTCGAGCTGTTACAAGGCGAGGGGGCCACGGTGGCGCTGGCCGACCACGGCCGCGCGGCCTTGCAGCTGCTCGGTTTTGATGCGCACGACCGGGCGCCGGCGCACCCCAAACCAGCCGATTTCGATGTCGTGCTGATGGATTTGCAAATGCCCGAAATGGATGGCCTCACGGCCAGCCGCCTGCTGCGCGAGGGTTTGGGTGCACTCTGCCCGCCCATCATCGCCATGACCGCCAACGCCATGGAGAGCGACCGCCAGGCGTGCCTGGAGGCGGGCATGGTGGACCACATCGGCAAACCCTTTGAGCTCGACCAGCTGGTGGCCAAGCTGCGCCGCTGGGCTGGCATAGCCGCCTTGACCGAGGTTCTGACCAGCGAGGGGGTGACACCAGAGCGGGAACCGAGCGCCACCGCCCCGGTGCTGGATTTTGAAACGGCGCTGGCGCGCATGGGCCGTCAACCCCATTTGTACCGGCAAGTGGCGCACGAAGTGGCCGCTGCGCTGCCAGGCTACGCCCTGAGCCTGCACGGTTGGCTTGAGCCAGAGCGCCCACCCACGCTGGAAGCGGTGGTGCGCGAACTGCACACCCTAAAAGGCTTGGCTGCCACGGTGGGGGCGCAAGCCTTGGCGCAAGCGGCAGGGCGTGCCGAGGCGGTCTTTGGCGCATTGGTACGCCCTGGCGACGGCGCGTCGATGGACGACACCCAGCGCCAGCAGGGTTCGCCCAGCCTGTTGGCCGTGCTGGATGCGCTGCAGGCCGCTGCGCAAGCGTTGCAGGATTTTTTGGCGCTGCCGCCGCCGCTGCCCCCCTGCGAGCCCAAGCCCGAGCAGCCGCCCGCCGAGGGGGTGCTGTCCAGCCAGTCGCTGCAGGCAAGCTTGCAGAGCTTGCGCAGCTGTTTGCTGGCGTTCGACATGCAGGCGCTGGATTGGGCGCAGCAGCTGGTTGCACACCACACCAACGAGCTGGGCGAGCGCTTGCCACCGCTGTTGCAAGCCGTGCAAAGCCTCGATTTTTCTGCTGCTTTGCTGTTGTGCGACGCCTGCCTGAACGAAAATCCCACCTAATGGACATTGCCCAAACCTTGCCTGCTGAAACCCCGTTTGGGGGCGAACTCGAGCGCCGGCCGCGCCTGCTGGTGGTCGATGATCAGCCCGTCAACGTGCAGTTGCTCTACCGCGTGTTTGCCGCCGACCACCAGGTGTTTGCGGCCACCGAAGGCAACAAGGCGCTTGAGATCGCACGCCAGCAGCAGCCCGACCTGATCTTGCTCGACGTCGTCATGCCAGAGCTCGATGGCTTTGAGGTCTGCCAGCGCCTCAAGGCCGACCAACTCACGCGCGACATCCCGGTGATCTTTCTCACCGCCAACGCCGACCCCGAATTGGAAGCGCATGGGCTCGACGTGGGAGCGGTCGATTTCATCGGCAAGCCCTTCAACACCAAAGTGGTGCGTGCGCGCGTCAAAACCCACGTCACGCTCAAGCGCCAAGGCGATTTGCTGCGCCGCTGG
>Ga0208242_100288_pt1 | contig 47308 bp, 9 predicted proteins | sample SubbioAug_CSW13A_FD_184825 | JGI IMG/M metagenome (GOLD analysis project Ga0208242, IMG submission 184825) | Serpentinite rock and fluid subsurface biosphere microbial communities from McLaughlin Reserve, California, USA - CR12Aug_CSW13A (SPAdes) | ecosystem: Environmental > Terrestrial > Deep...
TTTCTATATATGCAAGGGTTTTATGCCTATTTTGCTTGATATTCTCCTGATTACACCTATTATCTCAAATTATCTTCCTATTTCCATGCTTGACAAATTAAAATTCAATTTATGCAACTCTAGTGATTCACCATATATTACTAAAATTCCTGCAAAAGTCTCACCTCCTAGAAGAATTTATTACCCCTATTTTATAACATCCTTTAAATAAACAAATCACCCCTAACCTGGCATTTGGGTAATAATTAGCTGAGGATATACTCTTTTAAACTATCATAGTGCTCCCCTTGAATGTTTAATTGGGGGAATTGTGCACAGGAAATGTTTCCGTCAGGCCGACAATATACCTTAACAGCAAAACAACGTCTTCGGTACCTACAACACCGCTGCCGCTGACGTCAGCGGCCGACAGCTGCTGTTCATTCAGTGTTTTTAAGCCCACAATATACCTTAAGATGAGGATGACATCACCGGCATTGACATTGCCGTCACCGTTGATATCGCCATAAATTATGGGGCCATTTACCTCGGCCGGTATGTAGACCTGCTGTAATGCGGCTTGGGCGTTGAGCCTGCCTCCTGTTAAAACTTTACCTGTCAGCGAAGATTTTTGGTCCACGGTGTCCAGAATGGTTTCTTTAATCTGCAGCGTTGTGAATTCAGGGCGGAGGGATTTTATCAGCCCTGCCACACCGGCGACGTAGGGAGTGGCCATTGAAGTGCCGCTTTTGTTTCCATAAGCCCCCTGCGGTAAGGTACTGTAAATCTCGACTCCGGGGGCTCCCAGGTGTACCGTATCAGCACCGTAGTTGGAAAAGGAGGCCAGCTTATCCTGCCTGTCGGTGGCGGCTACGGCGATAATGTTTGCGGCATCGTAGCTTGCCGGGTACATAGGGACAGAATCGTTGCTGCTTTTCTCGTTCCCTGCCGCGCAGATCACAATGGCGGGAGAGGCGGCTATGGCATCCTTTAAAGCCTGGGAATAGTTGCTGCCTCCCCAGGAACTGTTTATGATATGGGCTCCGTTGGCGCCGGCATAATTGATGGCGTCAATGGCGTCTGCAGTTGTGCCGCCTTCGGGGCCAATCATGCGCAGCGGCATGATTTTTGCCTGCCACACCACACCGGTTACGCCTATCTGATTGTTCCCTAGCGCGGCGATGATGCCCGCCACGTGTGTGCCGTGGCCGTCTTCGTCCATGGGTCTATTGTTGTTGTCCACAAAGTCCCAGCCGCGCAGGTCATCGATGAAGCCGTTGCCGTCGGTGTCCGCTCCATCGGAAGATTCGCCGGGATTACGCCAGATGTTGCCGGCCAGGTCGGGATGGTTGTAGTCGACACCGGTATCAAGCACGGCGATAATCACTTCTGCGCTCCCCGTGGTGATGCCCCAGGCCCCGGTCGCACTGATATCGGCGCCAGGTGTGCCGCTTGATTGCCCGGTATTGTACATGCCCCAAAGGTTATAAAAGAACTCGTCATCGGGAAACACCGCCTGGCCCTGCACACGGTAAATATAATTGGGCTCAGCATAGAGGATATTACTGTCATTGCTATATTGTACCACCGCCTCGGCCACCGACAGACCTTTGGGAAGTTTTACCAGATAAAGCCCCTCTAACCCTTTGAAATGGCGCTCCACTGTCACTCCCAGTTGCTTGTGCACGTGTGGCATTATATTTATGTTTTTGGCGCCATTTGACCTAAACCGTACAAGAAGTTCGTCTGATACGTACTGGGCGTGACTATTTATGCCCGGGCCGTATGCCAGCAGCTCCATGGCAGGAGACGAGCGCACAGGTACAACCGAGACGGTCAGGACGACTATAAGCAGGGGCATTAAAACTGTTCTAAAAAAAATTTTGCGCATTTTATTTACTCCGTATAGTGTTGCTTATTTGATGTATTGTTGGAAGTATTCTACAGTATTTTACTGTTTCCTTTAAACCTTACGGAAGACAGGAAAAAAAAGAAAGCTCCGATACTGCATACCGGAGCTTTTATTTTCTACACAGACACGCTGCTTTCCATGTTAAGGAGAGGGGAATTTGTCTATCAGCTCCACAATGTACCTCAAGATCAGCACAGCATCGCCCACATTCACGACCCCGTCACCGTTGACGTCGGCCAGCTGTAGCTGTCCCGCGGCCAGTTCGTACAGACCGACGATATGGCGGAGCAGGAGGACAACATCAGCAACGTCAACCTCGTCGTCATCGTTGACATCGCCCGGGCGGCCTCCCCGCAACACCACCGTGACAGCGTCGTCCGCTTCCACGCCCGTCACCGCGGCATCGCCCGTGACCGTGCGGTAAGTGTCACCGGAAACTGTGTAGGAGTAATCGCCCGGCAGCAGGTAAACTACCGCCTGGCCCTTGGCATCGGTTGTCAGCACCTGGGCATGCTCACCCTGGATGATCGTAATCGTGGCCTCCGGCAGCGGCAGGCCCTCGTTGTCAGTGACCGTAAAGATTACTTTCTCCGCGGCAAGCAAGACAACCTCCACCGCGGCGGAATCGTAACCCAGGGACACGCTCCCCCTGACTGTGAGGTAACCTTCTTTTTCAACGATGTAGCCGTAGACGCCGGGGGAAAGTGAGAAGCCGGCCTGCCCCTGTGCATCGGTGGTTTTCACCGTGGACAGGATGGTGATGGTGGCACCCGCCATGGGGTCGCCGCCGTGGGTTACCGTGAATTCAAGCTCCTGCTGTCCCATGGTGGTAAAGGAAATCTGCTCCTGTGTTTCATTGCCGCTGGTATCGGCGGCGGTAATCAGCAGGATGTGCCCGCCGTCGGCGAGCCCTCCCGTAATGTTGTAGACCCACCGTCCCTGGCTGTCCTTAACCGCCTGGACTGACTGGCCGTCAAGCAGCACGCTGATGCTCCCCTCGTCTACCTCGCCCATCACATCGCTGACCCTGAAGATAATCTGTGACATCCCTTCCAGCACGACACCGTTGGCCGGGAAGATAATCTCGATGGTCGGCGGGAAGATATCGCCAAGCGGTTCTATGGTGATCGTTTCCGGGAAAACGGCTGCGCTGTACCTGGCCAGGACGGTGGCCGCCTTCATGTGGATGCTGTACGGAATCTCCCGCCCGGGCAGTTCAATGGATCCGCTGAATTCGCCCGTCGTTTCGTCTGCCTCCATCATCCCCACCGCCACATCGTCGACAAACAGCACCGCAAAAGTATCGGTGTCGATAAGCTTTCCGCTCACCGCCAGCACACCACCCGGCAAGAGGTTATAGACCACATCCACAGGCGGTGTGACCGGCTGCAGGTGGGAGACAATCACGGCCTGGGTCGTGTAGGAGTATACGTCCTTACCGTTCTCCTGCCCGTCGTAAACCCACATGCCTCCCGGCGCCAGGCCTGCCGCCGCCACCAGGGCATCCAGGTTGGCATTAAGGCCGGCTGCGGTAACGGTGGTTTTGACGGTGGCGGTGTAGGTTCCCTGCGGCAGCGCAAGCGGCAGGTTCACCCTGGCCGTAAACAGCTTGCCGTCGGCCGCATTGACGCTTGAGTCCGTGATGTTGTTGCCGCTTAAATCCACCACATCCATGGTTGCGCCAAAAACTTCATCTCCCGCTGAGTCAACCAGGCTTTCCAGGGTAATCGCCACACTGTCGATACCGCTCCTGCCTGCTGTTTCAAAGACGTGTATTTCCAGGCTTGCCTGCTGCCGGGTCTGCGCTTCGTCCAGCTCTGCAAAGGCGCCCTGCGGCATGGTTACGTCAGGAACCACACCCAGATCCGGCAGTTTGGCCACCTGCAGCGAGTAGTATTCCTCTCCCCCGCCGGTGGTAACGGTGATGGTGTATTCTCCCGCCGGGTTGCGGATGATCAGCAGGTCGTGGTCATTGCTGACGCTGCGCGCTTCCGAACCGGCGATGCTGTTGGCAACACTGCCATCCAAAAGCCTGCTGTGCAGAACGCCTCCCGCACTGTCGGTAACGATCATCTCCAGAGCTGAACCTTCAAGCGCCGCCAGGAAGATCCTGAGCTCAGCGGTCGCTGCCCCCGCGTTCACTTTCACCGTGGCGGTGTCCGGGTTTCCTTCGCCACCGAGGAAGCCTCCCAACGGCTGCGCGTAATCGTATTCCTGCCGCATCGCCTGTATCTGGACGGCGGTGCCGGCATAAAAATGCTTGATGTAAGGTCCGTGCAGTCCGGCGATGGACATGGTTCCCGGCTCTGCCAGTTCAAAGCTGACAAACAGGTTGAAACCGGCCGGGTCCCTCAGCGTGGTACGGGGGACGACAAACTGGCTCTGCAGCTGGATGCTTTCTCCCGGCTGCGCCGATCCCGACGTGGAAATGGCGTTGTAAATCACGCCGTTTGAGTCTACCACGTAGACCCTGGGTGCAATGGAAACTGCACCGGTGTGGTCGTTTCTTACAGTGAGCACCGCGGTCCCCACGGCCACCTCCTGGCCGTCCTGCATGTAAACGTCGGTAGCATCAATGCCCAGCACCGCAACCGGTATGGGCGGGTCGATTTTCCGGAAGGTGTCAACCGCCGTGAATACGGAGTTGACAGAGTTGGCCACCTGGTACTCATTGACAACCGCCAGGCCTGTGCTGACATACAAGTCGGCCATGGCATAGGATATTTGTTTCGCTGTTGACGTATCAGCGGAATTCAGCGCTTTCTGCCAGTCGGCGGTCAGGGTGTTGGCCAGCATGCCGATTAAGCCGCTGCCGGAGCCCATGGAAGCCATCAGCCCGCCTGAGCCGAAGGCCAGGGCTGTGCCGATTACCGCGTTTCCTGCGGCATAAGCTTTCACAGTGTTCAGGTTCCACCTGTTGGCCACATTCTGATAACCGGCGGCCAGCAAACTGTCTACCCTTCCCAGTGCGGAGTACATTTCCCCGATTTTCAGCACTTCCGGTACCAGGTTTTCTCCCTCGCCCCTGTAGATCCAGATGTCGCGGTAGCGCCCCATCCGGGTGTCGGGCAGCATGACCAGTTTTCCGCTGCTGTTGCGGTTGGCGTACGAGTATTCCAGCTGCTGATTCAGGCCGCGCAGATAGTCAAGCAGTACTTCGGCGGGATAGTAAGCTGTGTCGGACTGTCCCGCCTCCCTGTATTGTTGTAGCAGCGCCTTGGTTTGATCAAGTTTTTCCCACGCTTCAAGCAGGATTTGACCGGCGTCGCTCCTCCTGACGGATGCTTGCAGTGCGGCGTCGTGGATCGGTCGGCCGCCGGAGCCGGCTGCGGTCATCGCTCCCAGTGCATCATAGTAAATGCCGGCATCAACCACGGGGAAGTTGATGGTGCTGGTTGCCGTGTTGACCAGGAACCTGATGCGTTCATCCTTGCCGCTGATCCCGGCAATTTCACTTTCAAAGTTGGCCAGGAACTGGGCCTTGGTGTAGCCGCCTACAAAGTCGCGGCGAATGATTTCAGAGAGCAGGCCCGTCATGGCGCTGTTGTCATTGTAGATGGCCGGGTTGTTGGCGTTGTGAGTCAGCATGCCGATTTCTTTGACCCACAGCGGCGCGTAGGACGCTACTTCCTTGATTTGCAGTGTATCACCGAGGCTCATCACACTCTTGGCAAAGCTGGAGATCTTCAGGGAATTGGCGTCGATGGCATTACCCAATGCCAAAAATGTATCCGTGCTCCAGAGGCCGTTTTTCTGGTAGCTTTCATAAAGATCTTTCAGTGACCCGGAGTCGATGCCCACCAGGTAGTCAAAGGTGAGGCTTACGCCCAGTTCCTGCAACACCCTGTTGGCGTTAACACCCTGTAAGCTGGTATCGTACTTGATAAAGGACTGCACCAGCTCGTTGTTGGCTTTGGCCGCGGTCAGCGATGAGGCGGAAATATTTGTGCTTTCCCTAAGGGCTTTGTTACCGTTACCCTCCAGGTTGCGTGCTATGCTGCTCACTACCGCACTGTTTTTGCTTGTGGTCGCCGCCTGGATTTCATACCTGGCATCGTTTAAGTGGTTGTTGGCGGCCCTGATGTCATTATCCGCCTGCTGCCGGTAGGTTTCAGCCATTTTCAGATAGTTCTGCTTGTTGGCGGGATCGGAGGTATCCATGGACATTTTGGCGTAGTTTTCGGCATTCAGATTATTTCTGACCGCCGATTCCAGCTTCTGCTCGTAGCTGTCCAGGGAAGGTACTTTGTCTGTGCCGATGCCTTCCATTGCCAGCTCGGTGCGGGCCGCGGTAATTTCTTTCAGGGTGGCGTTGACATCCGCCTTGGCCAGCTGCCGTGCCTTGTTGTAATTAGCCGTGGCCGCGGCTGTTTGCGCCACGGATACTTTTACTTTATCGATGTTGGCCGCCAGGTTTTTGCTGTCCGCCATCACCGCTTCAAATTGGGCGTCGGTCATGTTGGCGATCTTCTGCAGCTGCTCCTTGTTTAGTTTATTCTTTTCTGCCGCCACCTGGTTTCTCTTTTCCAGGTACTGGGTCATGCTGCCGATGCGCTGGTACCAGTTTTTCGCTATGCCCACCATGCTTGCCATGGTGGCGATAGTATCTATACCGTAGGTAATGCTTTCGGCGACGATGACATGCAGCTGATAGTTGTAAACATCGACAATGGAGTTGGAAAGATCGTTGATCAGCTTGCCGACGGCAAACTCGAGGTTGGTGCCCATTTGATCAAGCTCCGCGCCTATCTGATCAAGGATGGCAAAGAAGCTCTGCCGGTCGTAGCGCTGCAGGGTAAGCGGCGCGACGACGATGCTGCCCTGCTGCTGCGTCTTCACAGCCAGCCCCGGCAGTTTTGTCCAGTCGGAGATGCCCGGTGCATAGATGGTAAAGTCGCCGTGGGTCGTTTCGTTTGGTTCCAGGTCGCCAAGCAGCAGGCTCGTGCCTGTCATGCTGCCGGCTTGCTTTGACCAGCCCCCGAGGACCCTGGCTACACCGGATTGCGATGGGATCTGCGGCGGCGAGACACGGATGCCGTAGGCCGGCCCCGCGCCGATGTTGGTAGCCGTAATCCTGATGATATACTGGTCGGTGGCCTCGGCCACCGGATTCAGCTCATAGCTGATATATACTTTGGGGCTCGCTGTGACTTTCTGTGAGCTGATGGAGGTGATACCGCTGTGGTTGTCAATAACGTTTTGCTGCGAGCCGAAAGGATCTGCCTGGTTGAGCGCGGTAGAGGCCGTATCAAAATTATATTCGATCCAGGAGAAGATCTCGGCCACACTCAGGTCAAGGTCGCCAAACAGCTCCGCATAGTCGGCAAAAAGATCCTTGAGGTCGTTGTAGTAATCGTTTAACCCCTCAGGCACAATCATGGCAAACTCAACGTCGAGTTCTTCGCCCGGAGTAAGCTCTCTGACCGTGAGTAAGCCGCTGTCGGCATCAAACTCGATATTGGCGGCGCTGCCTTTCTTAACAAGCGCCTGCAGTCCCACGACGCCGGTAATCACCCAGGCCTCGTCGGGGATGGTCCCATCCTGGTTTGGCCTGGTATCGGACACTACCACCCTGATGTTGATATTACGCATGAAGTCGGTCATTGAAGGATTCTTCAGCCTGAAGTTCATCTTGGTTGCCTGCTTTTCCACGGCCACGTCCTGGTTGAAGCCGAAATCGCTCAGTGCCGGGCCAAGCTTATCGGGAATATTCTTATTGTCGGTAAAGCGGCTGATAAACCCGGCGCTGAAACTTTTCTCCTGCCTGGTGTTGTTGCCTGCAAAGGCGCCGCTGTACTTCACCGTCATGTCGGTTGCTCCCTCAACTGCGTCCGACATGAAGTACTTTGCAGTCAGGTATCTCACCCTGACCGGGACTTCGGTGACCACAGCCACCGTCTCCGTCCCCTCGGTATAAGCGCCGCTGATGGTAATCACAGCGTCAAACTCCGGCGCCCCGTCGGTGAACCTGGGTACATGACTCTGCGGGTGGACAAGCTCGTTGTCGCTGTCTCTGACAGTTGTTTTAAACACACCGCTGCCGGCAGCCGCGTCAAAGAATATTTTACTTAAACGTCCTTCTCCCAGCAGGTCATTTTCGTACAGCCAGGCCGCTATCTCTTTCTCCCCGACCCCTGCCGGGAAGGAAACGCTGAATTCACCGGTGGCCTGATTGACCTCGCCCAGCTCCGCCTGGTAGAAGAAGCTGCCTGTTGCCGCTCCCCAGATGATATCTACCACCTCGCCGGCGCGCACGGTCCCCAGTTCGCGGACGGCACCATTACCCGCAGCGCTGCGCAGGAAGAAGGTACCCGGCGGCAGCGATTGGTCCTCTTCGCTGATGCTGATGGTCACGCCGTATATATCGACCGCGGACGACGGGTTGGTCAGTGCGATACCGTTTTGAACCCTCATGCTGTTGTAATAAAACTCCGCTTCGTCGCCGGGGAAGTTGGTGACGAGATTTGGTGCATCAATGAGCTGGTTGTTTTGCATGTTGTAGAGCGCAATATCATAATTGCCCGCCTGCAGTGCGGTGCGTTCACCGGCCATCACTGCCTCGGCGTTGAAGTCAACGGTAAAAGGCATCTCCTGCAGCGTAACGCGCTGCGGGCTGAGGTTAATCACGGCGGGAATATCCACCGTCAGACTGGTGCTGCGGTAGCCTGCTGCAGATACATCCATGGCATAAATACCAGCCGGAATATTTTCCAGCCGCACCTGGCCGGCGGCGTCCGTTTCCCTGCTATAGACAGCTGCGGGTACTTCCTGACTGCCCGCTGCCTGCAGCGGGCCTGTGAGGGTGATAGTGCCATCTGCAATGGGCGCGTTCCTCTTGTTCACGGCCTCGAAAATGACAGTGGCCACATTCTCCGCTCCCACGTTGATGACCACGGGGATGACGAGTTGGCCCGCGTTGGAATTGATAATCAGGACATCCGCGTACTCACCGGCAATTACATGGGACGACGGGGCGATATACAGTGAGATAATATTCTTGGCGCCTGCATCGCGGATGGAAAGCCCCGACCTTAAAGGCAGGATCTCCTCGGGGCCGGTGATGGTGATGTTGACCCAGGGCAGCTTGGCAGGCCGCGTGACCGTAAGGCCGGTAAGCGGCGCTGTCCCTTTGTTCATAATGCGGACTACCTGCGTATTTTCCTCGCCCGGGCGCACCGCCGCGTAAATGGCATCTCTGCCGATTCCGCTCTCGTCGCTTTCAAGCGCTGTCAGGACGGTCATATCGTACTGCGGGTAGGCTGCTATCACTTTGATCTTTACAATCTGCTCGCGGCTGCCGCCGTCCCACGTGGCGGTAATCCTGAAGCGGTACTCGCCGCCCGGTGTCTGGTAGGTAGTGGCCACGGCCAGCTCCAGGAGCACATTGCCATTTGGCGTCAGCGCCGCAAGCTCCGCCGCGTCATAGCTCAGCGCGGCGCTTAAGCCTGCTGCGGCATCAAGCAGCTCTCCGCTCACGCTGATATTGTCAAGCATCATGGTCCCCACATTGGCTATGCTGCCTTTGTGCTGCGCACTGCTCCCGGCGGTCAGTGTGTATTCCGGCGCCACCGCCGCGTATACTCCCTCCACGGTGAAGACCTTGGGCGCACTCCTGATTAAAAGTGAGTCGATGGTGGCACTGGCCGTAACACTGTAGCTGCCGCCAAAGTCGGCGGGAAGGTCAAATGTATAGGAGAAGCTGCCTGCGGCGTCACAGAGCGCCGTGCCGCGCCACAACTCCTCACCGATAATGGTGACCAGCACCGGCACACCGGCCGCGGCCGTGCCGCTGACACTGCCGTTGATCACAATGCTCTCACCGGCGGTGAAGAAAATTTTCGCCGGCTGCACCGTCACGTTGAAGCTGTCGCTTACTTTGAGCGGTACCGCCTTAAAAGCCGTATTATCGTCGCTTGCCGCCGTGAAAATTACGGTGTAATCCCCGGCCGGCGTCGCGTCTGCAAGGTTCAGGTTGGCAAAATATTTGCCCTTGATATCATTGTAGGTGAGGGTGCCGCTGTACAGGCTTGCTCCCTCCGGAGCCGTCTCGTGGCTGCCGGCGTAGACAGTGTAGGAAACGTCAGCTTCCCAGAGCGGTGCCCAGGTACTGTTGGTAGAGGTGAGACCAAGCCCCAGCTGTGCCCCTCCCCCCACTGCCGTAACGGCAAGTTCGTCGGCGTGCAGGACCATGGCGCCCTGTACCGCAAACCGCTCGCTCCTGGTAGCTGCCGCCCTGTCGGCAATGCGCACCTGCTGCTCGTAATCGGCGTAGACCGTCACGTTGTAGGGCACACCCGTGGGCAAAAGGTCGGCCGTCCACTGTACTGTACCGGAAATCTGCTGGCCCGGCGCCAGGCCGGACGGGACATTGAAGCTGCCCTTCTGTGTGCCATTGACGAAAGCGGCCACGCGAAACGGCTTATTTACGACAGCTGTACCGTCATTTCTCACAGTAATGTTGGTCGTAATCATGTCAAGATACCCCGGCGTTTCATTTTCCGACGCGGAACTTACACTGACAACGGTAAGGCCGGGCAGGCTGACATCAATAGCAGTGGTGAACCGGTGGATGGCCTGGTTGTTGCCATGGTTCACTTCGGCAATTGTCCTGCCTTCGTTAATCACCGCCCGGATTAATTCCACCCCCGCTACCGGGTTTGGCCAGACAACGGTGGCAAAGGCACTTTGCCCTTTGCCGATACCGTTGATGGTGGCGGTGCCGATATATTTCCTGTCGGCATAGAAGTTGACATCAATTGGAACACCGCTTAAGGAGGCGCCCAGGTTGCTTACCGTGGCGTTCACCACCATGGGCTGGCCTGCGGCGACCATGCCGGATGAAGGTGTCACCGCCAGGCCCGTGACGACCAGATCGGGATATTCCACCGCTATATCGGCTTTATGCGTAAGCACGTTGTTCAGCTCGTTCAGTTCCACCACATAGGAGGTCGGGCCGTCAACCATGACCTTGAAGTGATGAACCCCGCCGCGCAACGGCCGGAAAATGCCGTCCACCACTGCAGCGCCTCCGGCGGCCAGGCCTTCCACGGTTTTAGCATCGATCATGGTGTCTCCGTCGTAAAAGGCGACTCTGAAGCGGCCGGCATCCGCCTGCCCGTCGTTTTTAACCGACACCGACAGGGGAATACTCTCCAGATAGCCAACTTTACCGGCGGGCAGGCCCACGCTGAAGCTCTCCGCCACCAGGTCGGCAAAATACGACTGGCCGATCTGTACAAACTTGTCGAGGCGGTTGTTGTCATGGTCGCGCTCCTCCACCATGCGGCCCATGTCGTTGGCGATTACAGTTATCATATGGCTGCCGTGGGGCACGGTCCAATCAAAAGATACCGTTGTGGTGCCGCCCATGGGAATGGTCTCATTCACAGGCAGATATCCTTTATACTTGTAGTTCTCGTAGTAACCTACCAGAAATGGTGTTGTTACCGCTTCGCTGTTGTTGGACGAATTGGCCAGATTAAGTATGGTGGCCGTAACCCTCACCGTTTCACCCTCGGCAGGCGTCTTGTCAAAGCTGATATCTGTGACCCGCAGGTCGGCCCGTGTATCCTCCACCGTTACCATGATCTTGATTTGTGAAGTCTGCAGGTTGTTGTCGGTGATGTAGAGAATCGCCTCGCGCGACCCGCCCGTCAGGTAAGTGTGGCTGGTGGTCATACCGCTGCCGCTTTCGCCGTCACCAAAGTCCCAGATATAGGTTTGGATGTAACCGTCCGGGTCGTATGAGCGTGAGCCGTCAAAGTGGACCGGCTGTCCGGCGTAGGCATCGGCAATGTCATAGGACATGGCCACAGGCGCCTTATTGATAATCATGACTGTTTCTTTTGCTATACCTGGATCTTCCTGCAGGTAGGCGCGCAGCAGCCAGGTCCCCCCGTCGCCCTCGTTCCAGGCGTCGGCGGCCGTGGTCGGGAACAGGTCATAAATGTAGCGCGCTTCATAGGGCACCAGATCGCTGAACTGCTGCGTACCGATCAGTTCTTCCCTGTTGCCTTTGACGGCAACAAACACAACCGTACCGCCGGCGGTATCTTTGCCCTTATTTTCGATCTGCGCCCTGACGCTGATCATGTCGCCCTCATTGGGGTTGATGCCGATGTCGTAATAAACCGTCTGGGCCTCCGCGCCCTGAGCCCCCTCCACGTAGAGGGTGCGCCCGTATTCAATCACGTTGACGGTCACGCCGCTGCCGTACTCGATGGTGTAGAAGGACTCGACAAAGCCATCGGCTGCGTCATTTTTTGGTATTTCGTCGACGATGTAGATATAGCCGTAATCCCGCCAGTAATTGTTGATGCTTAAGGTAACGCTTGCACCGTCTATGCTCCGGGACCGCCGCACAGCGGCCATGGACCTTTCCGGACTCTGGTCGGGCAGCATGATCACCTGGTAGCGCACGCTGCTCTCGCCCAAGGTAAACGGCGGCGCCGGGACCTGCAAGGTCAGGGTGCTGCCTTCGTTAAGCGGCTCCACCACCGTGGTGTTGAGCGGCACATAAATCTGGGTTCTCAATCCTGAGGCCAAATTGATGAGATAATTGGGGAAGCCTGTATAGCCCTCGTTGACCAGGGTAAGCGCATCGTCGCCCTCGCCCAAGAGGCCGTCTTTACCGGTAATTTCGGTATTAACGCCGATGATCAGCGGGTTAAGCTGGACACCCTTATAGTCCCGGTGGGTGAGGGTGGCGCTGAATTCGCGGAATTCTCCCTCGTACGGCTTTTCCCCGGCCGACGCTTCATACATCTTCCAGCGCACCAGCCAATAGCCGCTCACACTGCTCTGTGGGCCGATATCACCCAAATTCAGCCTGAAGCCGCCGTCTGCGCTGGTGCCAAACGAACCGCCCACGATTTCAAACTCGGTCAAAAGCCCGGCCTGGTTGGTGGTTATCTCCAGCTTGCCCGAATCAATTACCAGGTTCCTGGCATAGCCAAAGCCGCTGTTTTCTGCGGTCACACCCAGCTTGAAGGGGACGCCGCTTTGTATTTTGTGGGGCACATAATAGTCCAGAGTAATTTTAGGCTGCGGCACAATCACGATGGTCACGGCCTCGGTCTGCGTCTCCACCGGCTTGCCGTTGACGATGTAAGAGATGACTGCTTTGGCCAGGTAGGTCTTGCCATTCGGGTCTTCGCCGCCCAGGCCTGCGCCGGGAATGATCTGCCACTGGCCGGTCATGGACCTGCCGGCGGAGAGTGACCCCGAACCGTCAAGGGAACTCATGCCCTCCACGCCCATGGGGATGACAAAAGTTTTGCCGGTGACATCGGTGCCGTCTTCTTCGGTTACCATCACGTTCACGGTGAGGTTCTGCAAAGCATGAACCGGGTAGCCGTTTGAGATGCGCAGCGTGGCGTCAAAAGCCTGGCGTTCCAGAGTGGCTGTCTGGTTCAGGGTAAGCTTTACAATCTCGTAGACACTGCCGCCGGCGCCGCTGTCATCCTCTTTGTTAGCCGGAGGCGGAAGCAGGTAGTCCAGCTCCTGCAGCTGTCCCTCGGGCAGGCTGAATTTTTCCTCCCTGGGAGCGCCGCCGGAGGGCGGCACCACGGTAACGCTGACGGTGGCCTGGCTTGGATTGTATAACGGCAGCCTGCCTGTTATATTCCCCGCAGGGTCCGTGGGCAGGCCGGTGTCACTGTCAAAGCTGACGTAGTTGGCCTTGAATTCAATGAAATTCGGCGCCGGGTTGCCATAGAGCAGGTTGTAATAGCCGGGCTGCACCAACAGCTGAATCCTCACGCTGCCGTGGGCCGGAATCTCGCCGATATAGCCGCCGCCCATGATGCTGATGCCGGTATCGCCGGCACTGGCGCGCCTGACCTGTGCGGTAACGTCGGTGAGGGCGATTAGCCCTGTATTGATCACAGTCGCTTCCACCACCATGGCCGACTCCACCTGCTTGGGTATATTGACCCACGGCGGGACAAAACCAAATGACGGTTTGGGCACATTGGCGCCAAATACCAGTTCCAGCTTAATGTCATAGGCATCTTCAATGGTGGTAGGCACAACAGTCCACTCGATCTGCACCGGCAGGCTTTCCATGGTCACATCCACTACCGACGGCTCCGAGCCGGGCATAATGTCGCACTGGCCGGTCAGCCTTTTACGACCCGTGGCATTGACGGTGTAGTTGTATGTGCCAAGCTGCTTGTCGCTGAACGTCACCACGCCAAAGGCATCGCCCCGTGCCGAGAAGGTCTGGTAATAAGTCTGCTCCACGCCGCCCACCGAGTGCACATAGCTTTCCGTGCTGACCAGGATAACCTCGGCGTTTGGCACGCGTGAGCCGGTATCGTCCATGACCACAAAGGCCACATCGCCGATATTGGCGCTGGAGATCTCAGCGGCCACAGTTACCACGGCTTTGTACTGGCCGTTGGTCACCACCACGCTGTCCTGGTACTGCCCCAGTTTGGTGGTCTGCTGCGGTGCAAAAACGATATCAAAGGTTGCCGATTGGTTTGGTGCCAGGTTGACAGCGCTCAGGTTCTTGGCCGTGACCCACGGTGTCTTGGCCGGCTGTTCCAGGTAAAGGCCGCTTAACATACCCAGACCCTTGTTGGTAACCTTCACTGTCCGCGTCATTGTGGTCTCCGGGTTGAGCGCCACCTTGACCCCTTTGGGGTCGGTGACGGGAATGGGAGTGGCCGGACGCAGGTAGAGCGTGAGCAGACTCGTTGTTGTCGCTCCCTGTGCACTGGAAAAGATAACTCTATAGGTGACGGTGTCCGGCGCGTCAATGGGAGCGTGGAAATTCACCGTCACACTGGACTGGGCGCCCGGTGCCAGGGTGCCGGCCAGGGCTGCCGTATCCAGGGTGGCTGTCACGTTGCCAACGTCACCAACAGGAGTAAGCACCGCTGAAATCCCTGTCAGGCTGCTGTCACCGGCAAAGGCGGCATTCTTCAGCACAATTGTCCTGGCAAACGAAGAATTCTTGCCCGCGGTCAACGCCAGATTACCCGGCTCCGCCGTCATCCCCCAAACCACAAAGTCGTTTGTTGCCGCAGTGCCAAGCTGCCGCTGCAGGGCGAAAGCGTTGATCATCCACTGTCCCGCTTCACCGGCCCTGGGGTAGTATTCATATGAGAAGTTGCCTGCCGCATCGGTGCGCACAAACCTGATATGCTGGCCCTGGTACATCATGATAATCTGGTTGCCCCGCTCATCTCTGCCGAATCTCGGCTCAGGCAGCATGGGCAGGAGCATCAGGTCGAGCACCACCAGTTCGTTGGCCATGGGCGTACCGTCCCTGAAAAGCATAGTGCCGCTTATTTTCACCGATTCGCCCAGATTGTACGTCTTTTTATTGGTATAGACCGAGGCGATCACATCCTGGATAACGCGGATATTGACGGTGCTGGTGAGAGCTGCCACGCCGTCCGTGCCTTCAATGGTCAGGACGTAGCTGCCGCTGTCAAGCATGGCCAGCGGTATGTCGCGGGTAAATTTCTGTGCGGCGTGGCTGTAGCTCAGTGCGCCCTCGCTGACCACTTCTGAGCCTCTCTGCAAGATATAGTTTGCGGAAATGCCTTCATCCACGCCCACCAGGCCGCCGGGGTTGGCCGAATTGTAAAACTTCGCGCTGATGGGGATGCTGATATCCGACGAAGAGTAGAGGACAGCCAGAAAATCGTCGTTGGCATCATCTTCACTGGGATAAGCATTCATTACCAGCCGGTCGTTAACCGTGATTTCTCCGCTCCATGCCCTCAACTTATCGTTCTCTGCGGTAACTGGCTGCTGCCTGACCTCATTGTAGATATCGGTCTCTATTTTAAATTCAAACTGGCCCGCTTTTTTCGGCGTCCAGGTGAGCGGGACAAAAGCGGTGCTGTAGCCGCGCAACCCCTCCACCGTGTAGCCTGCCGCCTGGGTAAATGCGGCGCTGCTGCCGGCTTCACGCACATACAGGCCAACGGTAAAGCGTTTGAAGATGGAGGCCAGGCTCTCATTGCCGATGGAGACCACAAAGGTGACCGGATTGTTGTAGCCCGCTGTCAGCGGCGACCAGTTTACCGTGGTAATGTTGAGGTTGGGGTAGACAATGCTGAGCACGGGCAGCGTCACGCTTCTCTTTAGCGCCGCTTCCGCCAGCACCTTGCCCTGTGGGTCCACGGTTACCGTGACTTTGCTTCTTGACCCGTCAGTTGCCTCTTTGGCGGTCCAGCGCGCCGTCACCTTTTTGCTTTCACCGGCTTTTAGCCCGTCGATGGCCACGGTCCTGACCACGATACCGTCCACGGTCACGTTGACGTTGAACTTTTGTGTGATGGGGATGGGCGAAGTGTTGGTGATCTGCGTCTCGAAGGAAAGGGATGTGCCGTCGGCAAACATGGTCTCGGCAGGCTCCCAGGTGATTTCGCCGATCTCAATGGTGGGAAACTGCACGGTGAATTCGTCCGTCTCGATGGTGAGCGTATTGTTGCCGGTGTCGAGCTCGATTAAGACCGGCAGGGGGTCATCGGCCACAACGGTGATAGTGTGGCTGCCCGCTGTGGGCACCGTGTTAAAGCTGACGGTAGCCGTCTGCCCGGGTAAAAGATTGTTGATCACCCGCTTGGCCGTGTATTCGCCGTCGATGTAAAGAGCCACAGAAAAGGCCTGCGCCGCCCTGTCCCCGATGTTCTCAATTTCGGCACGGTACTCAAACGGTTCCTGGCTGCTGTAGACATTACCCTGAGGTACCCAGGTGATGGAATTTACCCTGACATCGGCAAAGGTGGTTTGCGTCGAGCTCAAAGCAACCGTCTTACTGTTGTTTGTCTTGTCTGCTTCTTTGAGGTTATCGAGAATATCATTGGCAACCACCTTCACCACGTGTTCGCCGGCCGTGGCCACCCAGGTGAAGACGGCTTCCGCCGTTTCACCCACGGCGATATTTGTGTTCACAGCCGTGTAACCCATATACTGGTTGTCGATATAGAAACCTGTGAGGAAGCTTAAGTTACTTTCGCCCTTGCCCTTGTTGCCGATGATGGCGCGAATGGTGACCACATCGTTTTCACTGGGGTCACTGGGCGACCAGATAATATCTTCTATGTATAAGTCGGGGCGCGTATCAAGGACCGTAATGCTTTGCGCCGCTTTCGTTTTGGCGCCGAGGTTATCGGTGACGGTCAGCGAAACGGTATAGGTCCCCGGCAGCGCATAAGCGTAACTGGCAGTGGCGCCGCTCAGGCTCTTGCCGTCGCCAAACTCCCACTTGTATTCGGTGATACTGCCGTCATCATGTGAACCTGTGGATTTAAAGGAGATGATTTCTCCGGAATTTACCTCGGACGGGACAACCATCACCGCCTCCGGCGGCCCATTGAGCACAAAGTTCATGGTGGTACTCTTGACGCCTGTACCAAGGTCAACGGTCGCGTCCGTGGTGGCAACCTCAGCCCTGATGTCCACGTGCGTCCCAGCCTGCGGTGTCCACTTAAATGTGGCAGCCGCGCCGCTCAAAGGCACATTGACAAAAACATCGCCAATTTCAACCCAGCCGTCACCTGTATTGTAGCTGAAGGTTACCCTGCCCGCCGCCGCGGCGAAACCGACATTGGCAAGTACTGCGGAAATGACAGCTTCCCTGCCCAGAACCGGCGCATCAGGCAGCGCCGTTAAGCCGGCAAGCGATAAATCACTCTCCGCTGTGGGTATGCCGGCAGCCCTGGCGGCAGGCAGGCTCTCGTTGCCCGCTTCATCGGTCACAGTTACATAGTAGTAATACCCTGTGCCGTTTTGCAGCCCGCTATGGCTGTAGATGGCGGCCTTTGTTTCCAGCAGTTTTTCGTACTGTGCAAAGGCGGCAGTATCGCTTGTGCTGGTGTAAATGGTGTAATGAGACATATTTGGACCAAGCACCGGCATGATCACATTCAGGCTGCCGCTGCTTTTGGGGTTGGAAACGGTAACCGGGCCGGGCGCTCCCGGAGCTGTTTTATCCAGCATAAATTTACGGGTCTGGTAAGCGCTGTGCGGGCTCTCGTTGTCAACCTTCACCCTGATGCCGTACAAACCTTCAGGCAAGGCGGCGGTATCCCAGGTCAGCGTCGCCGCGAACAATTCTTCCTCCAGGCCAGGCAGATTAGTCAGGTTGACCAGCTTTTTCGTAACCACAGCATCACCGATGGGCTGCCAGACAGCATCCTGTGGGATGTCGCCGCTTTCCTCCTGGCCGATATAGACATACTGGTAGCCGGCGCCGGTGACATTGACACTCTCTTCGATCAGTGCTTCCAGCTCCAGCACTCCCCCGAAGTAAAACCTGTCGGGCTTCATGCTCCTGATAATGGGCGACACTGCCTGATGCAGTGCATTGTAGGCGTTGCCCGTGCCGGAATACTCCGCGTTCATGGCGCTCTCGCGGCCGAGGTCGTTGACGATGGAGACCGCGTAATAGTAGCTGTCCTGCGGGTTGAGACCCCTGTCAACATACATGGCCGACGTGGTGCGCTCGACGATTTTCGTCCACTCCTCCGCCGCCGATTGACGGCGGTAAACCGAGTAATGGCTGAAGTCGGCCCTGTTCACAGGCTCCCAGCTCACAATCAGCTGCCACTGCGCCGCAAAAACACGCAGGCCTGCGGGAGGTGCGGGCGGGTCGTTGGCGATGACATAGACACCGGAGACGGTTGCCTTGTTGGAGGCTTCGTCCACCGCTTTGACCCTGAGCTCGTAGTAGCCGTCAGGAGTATCCTGCACACCGGCGGTGGCCGCCACGGTATCCCAGTGATAGCCGGCGCTGGGCCCGTCTAGCACGGCCATTACCTGCCAGTCGCCGCTTGGCGTCACGCCGTCCGCCGCCAGGCTGCGGGCGGCAAATTCAATACTGCTCACCGCCACATTATCAGTGGCCGCAGCACTGAGCGCGACGATACCGCGCAGCGGCGTCTGTGTATCCGGTTCAAACGTGGTAATCACCGGGGCCGTCTTGTCGCCTCCGGCACGGCACGTCACAACAGCGCTCGGCACGCTCTCGTTGCCCAGCGTATCAACTGCGGTGACATAATAATAGTTGTCATCCAGCACTGACGCCTGCGTGTCGACGTACTGGTTCTGGTTCTGTGTCGCGGTGCCAAGCAGGGTGAAGCCAGACGCGGGTGATGCGCTTCTGTAAATGTTATAATTAGCCAAATCAGTGCTGCTGCCGCCGGGCGTGATAGCCAGCTGTACCCGCAGCTCTCCCGCAGCAGCCGTGACGGTAGGCACAGGCGGCGGCGTATTGTCAATGGTATACCTGGCGGTGGCCTGGGCCTGGTTGCCCGAGCCGTCAAAAGCTGTAACCAGGATTTCTATTTCTCCGTCGCTCTGGGCCGCGGTGTCAAAAGCCACTGTTCCGCTGGTATTTTGTCCGATCAGCAGATTGCCGCCCGTCTGGACAAGCTCCAGCTTAATATTGGTAACACCGACGTTATCCTGGGCCAGGACGCTGATATTGGTTACTTTACTGATTCTGGAGCCGGTGGCCGGGCTCAGCCCCAGGATATCGGGCGGATCGGTATCGGCCAATGCAATGACGCCGGTAGAAACCGTCTTGACACTTTCCGCGCCGTAGCTGTCGTAGACGCTGACCGCGTAGCGGTAGCTTTGGCCGGCATCGACGTTGTAATCCGTAAAGGTGCGCAGCGTGGTAATCCGCACCTGCTGCCACGTAGCCCCGTCGTCAACACTGCGGTAGAGCCGGTATTCCCTGAATTCGCCGTCGTCGACGCCGGCCCAGCCCACAGTTATCCTCAGTGCGCCTGCTGTGGCCGCAATTGAGGGCGGCGCACCCGGCAGGCCGCTTCTGATATTCACGGTAAGCAAGCGCTGTGCCGTATTGCCCGAGGTGTCGGCAGCCACCGCCAGGATTTCGTAATCTCCGCTCTCCAGGACGGAAGTGTCCCACGCGTAGCCGGCCACGGCATTCTTGTTACGGCCGCTGTTTACGGTAATCACGGCAAGGTCGCTGTAGCCGCTCCCGCTCACCGCTTTGTATTTGAAGCTGACATCCCTGACGCTGATGTTGTCGCTGACCAATACGCTCAGGTTCAGCACGGCGGCGTTTCGCTGGGAGGTAAACGCCGCAATCACCGGATCGGCCGTGTCCTGCTCCGGGGTGACGGCAGCAGTGGCCGCCGACATGGCCCCGGCATTGCCGTAGGCGTCCACGGCACAGACGGTATAGAGATACGAAATATGGGGCTGCACAGTGTTATCGGTATAGCTCAAAACCCTGACATTCCCGGCCGCCAGGACCGCTTCGCTCTCGCCCTGTGCCGTCCTGTAGATATTGTAGCCGTAAGCGCCGGCCACCGCTTCATAACCCAGCGACACCGACAACACTCCCTGGGCCTGCGCCGTGATATTTTGCGGCGCCGCAAGGCTGACGGCTGCTGTTTCAAAGGACGCCACAGCCGGTACCGCGCTGACGGCACCCACCAGTTTTAAGCTATGCTCACCGGGCGTGGTGTTTGTTACATAGCGCCAGACAGCGGAAACGCTGCCGTTTAGATTGGCATACAGGTTGAGCAGTACCGACGTGTTGTCGTCGATATAGAGTGCTACCCATTCATAAGGCTTAAAACCCTCGCCGGTGATGGTGAGATTGTCGCCGGCTCCAACCGCGGCGGAGGGCGTAACGCTCATCAGCGGTGAATACCCCACCGACTGCACCGGGTTTGTCAGTTCCATGGCGCTCTCGTTGCCCAGGTCGTCGCGGGCAGCAATACCGTAGCTGTAGGTTTCACCCAAAACGATATTGTAATCGTTGTACGCGGTAACGGTCTTCGCCACCTGAGCCAAATATGTGAACTGGCTTTCGCCCGGCCCTTTTCTGTAGAGGCGGTAGCTCTGCAGGTCGCTGTCCGCCACGGCGTCCCAGGTGATTTTAATGCCGCCGGAAACTGCCATGGCCGCGGCATTGCCGGGCTTTGCCGGTGGTGTTTTGTCAAAAGTAAGCGTAACAGCCAGATAGTCCGATTTGTTATCGCTGTAATCCACCGCCTTGGCCCTGACGTTATATTTGCCGTCGAGGCCCGTTGTATTCCACACGTAGGAGGCGGTTTGCACCGCGCCGATTGCTGTATAGGCTGGTGCGGCAATCACGGCCGCCTGCGTAAACGTCTCCGCGCTCTCCAGCTTGTATTCCAGGATAAAATGCTTGATCCGGTAGTTATCCTGGCCGCTGAGACTGACATATACCGAATTGCTGCTGCTGCGCCAGCCGTTGGCCGGATAGATGGCGGTCATCACCGGATCCTGCTCGTCGATCACCGCCGCTGCCGCCCCCGGCGCGCTTGGCGGCCCCTCGTTGCCTGCCCTGTCAACGGCGCTGACGGCAAAGAACCTCTCGCCGGTGGTGCCCAGCTCCACTTTGGCCGTCACCGCGCTGTGCACCGTCGCCAGGTGCACAAGGTTATCGGCGCTCTCGCCCATGAAAACCTTGTAGGTAATTACCGCATCGCTGAGCACAGGATCCCAGGCCACGGTAACCATGCCTGCCGACCCGGTTGCCGTCACATTGTCCGGCGCCGGCGGCGGTGTGTTGTCGACGATATAATTGCGCTGGGCACTGACTTGCCGGCCGGCCAGGTCAAAAGCGGTAAGCCGGAGCAGATAGGCGCCGTCCGTATACTGCAGTGTATTCCAGGCAAACGTGCTGCTGTAGTAATGCCGGTCGGCGGAAGAATAATAATAGGTTGGCGCGCCGTCAAACAGCGTGCTGAAGCTCTCCCCTCCGTCAGTGGAATATTCCAGCAGCAGGCGGTCCACGTACTGGTCGTCATAGGCGTACAGCTGAATATTTTTGCTCTGCGCCAGGTAGCTGCCCTCGGCAGGGCTGAAGCTGCTGATCACCGGGGCGCTGTCATCCGGCGCCAGTGACGCCACCACTTCGCTTGCAGCACTTTTGTTGCCTAGGCGGTCAAAAGCGGATACACCGTAGGTGTACTCCACCCCGGGCTGGACATGGACTTTAATATTCTGGGTGAGGCCAAGAGTCATCTTGGCCGTCTCCGCGATTAACTCATAATCCCCGCCGGCTTTTCTGTATACCCTGTATCCGGCCACGTCGGTGCTGGGCGATGCTGTCCAACTGACGACAATGGCCCGCTTCGTCACAGCCGCCGCTACTGCCGGCGCCATGGGCGCCTCGTAATCGATAAAAAAGCTGGTAGCTGCCTCATGGTCATCTGTAGCAATTTTGAAGATATATTCTCCGTCCGCCAGACCCTGGGGAATTGTATAGGTCAGCGCAAAACCGCCGTCCGCACCCACTGTGAAACCGGCGGCGATCACTGCCGCGTCAAAATAGAGCGTGGCGGTGGCCAGCGGGGTGAAGTTTTGCCCGCTGACGGTGACCACGGTACCTTCTTTGCCTTCGCTAAAGCCATTGTCGTTTAACGCCCGCAAAATTACCGCTGCCGCCTCCACTGGTACGGCAACCTGTGTGTAAACAGCGCCGCTGCTTCCTGTTGCTTTAAAAATATGGTCGCCTTCCGCCAGGTAAGACGAGAGAGTATAAGTAACTGAGAGAGCGCCGCTGCTGTCTGTGGTTGTTGTGCCGCTTACCGTCGCGGTGATATCCTTATCGTCGAGATAGAACCTGATCCCGGCATCAAGGGGCATAAAGCCCGCAATGGTAATGGTCACAGTCTGACCCGCTTTGGGGTTCTGCGGTGTAATGCTGATTTCCGGCGAGTGTGCTCCCACCGTATAGACCGTCGCAGCCGTACGCCCGGAGGCCAGCCCGTTTGCCGTGACCTGCTTTTCTCCCGCACTGATGCCTGCCGGCAAAAGATAGTCAAAGCTCGCCTCGCCCAAGCTGTCCGCCGCCAGCTCCGCCGGGGAAATTTTCACACCGCTCATGAATACGGCAATTTTTTCACCGGGCGCAAAGCCGCCGACGCTCACAGTAACCGTGCCGCCGGGCATACCCGGGGACGGTACCACATCAACCTGTGCCGCCGACGCGGTAACGGTGTATGTTCCCGACGCCGTAAACCTGCTGCTGCCGCCTGTGGCCGTCACGGCGTAACTGCCCTCAGCCGCGTTGGCGGGAATGGCGTAAACATACACGCCCGCACCCGTGTCGTCGGCGTTTGGTGCAGCTGCCGCCAGGCCGCCCACCTGCAGGTGGACTGTTTCATTTGGCGCAAAACCGCTGAACCCGATGGTAAGTTCGGCAAGCGGCGCTGCGCTTGCCGGGGATACAGCGACAGCCGCTGATGGTGCCGTGACCGTTACGGAAACAGTGCCGCTGCCGCTTTGCTGCGAGGTGAAAAGCAGCTCGTGGCTGCCCGGCGCCGTACTGTAAGGGATGGGCATGGTAAAGACATGTACTCCTTCGCTGTCCGCCGTGTATGTCCCGGCAACCAAACGCCCGTCAAAATAAGGCTTGATGCTCTCGCTTGCCGCAAGCCCGGCAATGGTTACCTGTACCGTTTGGCCCGGCAGGTAGCTGCCGCCGGCGTAATCCAGCACCAGCGGCACGCCGCTGTCGGCGCTGGCGGTCAGGCCGGTCGCCGCACCTGTAACAGCAAAGACAAACGGACCGTCCGTTGACATGGTGTAGTCGTAGGGCTCGCACACACCGTCACTCCCGGCAGTCCTGCTTGTCACGTAGGAATTATTGACATAAAACCAAACGCTTTCCCCCGGCAAAAATCCGGAGGCGGCAAGGGTAACCTTCTGTCCACCGACAAAGCCGTTTGGCGCAATGGCTGTCAGGACGGGGTTAATGGTATCCGGCAGGGACACCTCACAAAAGGCTGCCACGCGATTACCGCTGGTGGCGCCCACAAATTCCACGCTCATGTTGCCCGCATCGGCGTAGAGCGGTGTGTAATCATAGGTCAGCGGAGAGCCGGCGTAAGCATACTTGGTCGTCTTCTGGCTCCCGTTGACACGGATATAATAGTATTCCGACTGGGTAAAACCGCTGACGGTAAAGCTGATGCTTGTGCCGACAACGGCTGAGGCCGGTCCCGCTACCGACAGGCCGGCATTGACCACGATGTAAGTGGCAATGCTTTCCAGGCCGCTGGTGCTGCCTTTGGCGGTAAAGACCAGGCTGCCCGCCGCGCCGGCAGGCAGGGTGTAGCTGAAGCTGCGGTTGCCGTCGGTATCGGCATAGCCGCTGCGGATGGCGCTTGTGCCCTCACCAAGATAAACATTTATGTATTCACTTGGCGCAAAGCCATCTGCCGCAATGGTCACAGCCTGCCCGCCGCCCAAACCCTCCGGGGTGATGGCCAGCGCCGGTGAGAGCGGCGTGACGGCCAGGTTGATTTGGGCGGTATAGCCGCTGGTGGCGCCCTCCGCCCTGATGTTGAAGATACCATTGGCACTGTAGGGTATCCTGTAGTTGTTGTAGCTGTAGCTGCCGCTGGATGAATACAGGGTGGTTACCTGCACGCCGTTGATCAGCAGCCTGACGCTTTCATAACTGCTGCTGCCGGTTTTCTGAAAACCTTCAGCCGTAATATTGATCAGCTCTCCCGCCGTCGGTGTATTGTTGGATACCGACAGCTGCGGCGAGTAGCCGGCCACGGTATAGCTTCTTATCGCCCGGGCGCCGCTGATCCTGCCCTCCGCCTTAAATGTATGTAAACCCGTAAGGTCGGCGGGGATTGTGTAGGTTGTCTGTGCCGTACCCTCGGCATAGGAATAGGCATACTTGACCAGTTCATTGTCAACGTAAAAATCAACATATTCATTGGGCCGAAAACCTGCCGCCGTCAGCGTCAGCGCTTCACCCGGACGCGCCGCATCCGGGACTATGGACAGGCTGGGGTTGTAATCACCCACCACCGCCGCGGCCTCGTTCGAAGCGTCACTCTTGTTGCCGGCAATGTCCACGGCCACAACTTTATACTTGAATTCGCTGCCGATGGCATCATAATTGGCATCAAGGTATTCCAACTGCTCCGCATCAAAGACCCGGGCATGGACGTTGGCAGTGAAGTTGCTGCCAACCGCAGCTTTGTAGATTTCATACACGGCAACATCGTCCGCCGGCTTGTCATAGGCAAGCCTGATCCGCCCCGGCATGCTCTCCGCCGCCAGCACCGGCGCGCCCGGCGGTGTATTATCCAGGGTGATTGAAATCTCCGCCGTCCCGGTATTGTCGAAGTGGTCGGTGACAGTGGCGCGCAAATCGTAAGTCCCGTCGGCAAAGGTATCGGGAATATAGAAACCAAGATACGTGCTGGTGGTATAAGTATAGCTCTGCTCTGTTACCGTCTGCCACTGATTTTCCCCGGCAGGCGAAGCCTCGATTTTGATACTTTTGATGCCGGCGTTGTCACTGGCAGCAACCTGCATGTACCTGTCGGAATTGACTATATCGCCGTCCCCGATATAGTACGCCGAAAATGCAATTTCCGGCGGGATTTCATCCGCCGCTGCACCGCCGGAGACGACATCTGAAAACCCGCTGGTATAACCGTAGCCGCTTCTCGCTTTGAGGGCATAGTAATATACCGTATCACCCATCACCGTATCGGTGAAAGTTGTCCCCCAGATATAAGACTGGTAAAGAGCAAGCTCCTCCGCCGCCGTGCCCCTGTACAGGTCGTAGGTGATATTGTCGGCGCCGCTTGAGGCTTCCCAGTTTAAAATAATTTGCCCTTCCCCCGGCGTCAGTGTTAAACCCTGCGGCACGCTGGGAGGCGCCATGGCAATCTTGATGGTAATCGTATAATCACCGGTGTTGCCCGCCGCATCGTAGGGCACCGCCCGCAGCACAGCGTCGCTGTTATACGGCGTATCGGCGGCGTACCAGTTTACATATTGGTTGGCGTCAGCCTCACCGAGATAATGCTCCTCCCTGCCCTGGGGCGTTATATAGTACCTGACCTTGGCAATGCCGGTGGTGCTGGAGGCGATGGCCCTGATCTGAAAGCTTGTGTAGTAGTAGGTGTCCGTGGTGTTGAAAGTATAGTTGTAGTAAGGTGGAGACGTATACTGGATAGAGGTAATAGTATCGAGCACCGCGCTGTCTACCGTATAGGCGTAGACGCCCACGTCGCTTATGGTCTCACTGCCTGTGCCCAGGCCGGTCACGGCGATGGCGCGGATGGTATACGCACCGTTTTCCGTGAAACTGAGCGGGCCGGTATACCTGGTATCGGAGGTGGTGGGCTGGCCGCCGTTGACGGTGTAAAAAATCTCGACACCGCTGACGCTGCTGGTCAGGGTCAGCGCCTCAAGTTTTTGCACCGTACTGCCTGAGGGCACATTGACCATGGGCGGCGCCAGCATGCCCTTGACGATAAAGCCGTAGCGCTCCGTCGTGTAGGAAGCCATTACCCGGGCATAATATTTGCCCGCCGCCGCAAACTCGTACTCCAGCGGCCCCACCGAATAATTCGTGTAACCGCCCGGCAGCTCCGCCTTGGCCGCATCATAGAGCACAATGGGCTTGTAAACATAACCGAAATTATGATTTGCCGCCGGGATGATTCCCACGCTGTACCTGCCGGCAGCCGGAATGTCAAATTCAAACCATTCCGATTCATAAGCGGGCAGATAGCCGTCGTAGACCGTATCAAGCTCTATCTGCCGGGCATCCGTGACAACAAAACTGTAGTTAAGCTCTTCGGAATACTCCGACCCCGCTTTGATTACCGCGCGCAGCTGAGTGTTTTTTGAAATTTCCACCGGAGCCGTATACAGCGTCCCGCCGCTGACAGGATCACTGCCGTCGATGGTGTAGTAGATCTCCCCCCCCGTCAGGCTGCAGTACAGCTCGGCCGCGTAAGGCAGGGAATATTTGCCTGTTTGAGACCTGTTCGTTATTTCCGGCCTCGGCAGCCCCAGTGCATAGGTAATCTGCGCTTCATAGCCGTAGACACCGGCGGCGTTTTTGACGATCGCCCGCACCACAAGCCCATCCGTCACCGTGATTTCCGACGCAGCGGAATATTCCAGGCGTGTCGGGCTGCTGTACGGGTCGCTGCCGTCGGTTGTGTAATAGATTACATCACCCGACCCTGCTCCACTGATGGAGACCGGCGTACCCAGGGGCTGCGTGGTATAGGCCGGGAAAAACTCAGGTTGGCCCGGAGTTTCGGCAAACCAGTAGTAATACTCCGCCAACGCGCTGTATATCCCGTTATTTTCGGCATAGGCCTGTAGCCCGCCATCCCTGTCGATGGTGACCGGTCCGTTATACTGCACGTAGACCGGTGCCTGCTCAAAATGGTGTCCGCCCGTGCCCAGGTGATAATAAATCACCGCGCCTTCATCTGCCGTCAGCGTGACCTCGGTGGGCTCGGTCAGCTCGTCATGGATTTCTTCGCCCTGCGGCGCAGCCGGCGGATCGGCAAACATCTTGAAAATAAAGTCACCGCTGAATTCCCCGCCATGCACATTCATAATATAATCTGTATCGGGTTCCGCGGTAAAATTAATCGCCGTAACTCCATGGGGCGCCCACTGCCAGTTGCTGGTAATATAATCGCCATTTGCATAAACATAAATATTGAAAAACTGCGGCAAAAAATCAGTGGGTGAACCGTCACTGTTATAGATACCGAGAGTATAACTCTCCCCCGCATTCGTTTCTATGTACAGCTTTTTGTAATCGTACTCTGCAAAACTGACATCCAGCCCGCCCGCGCTGCCGGGTGCCGCAGACGGTTCAATCGTGCCGTCCACAATATGGTAAAAAAGCTCAAGCACATCGCTTTGCAATCCTGTCTGGGGGTCCCTGACAATCACATAGAGGCTATCGGGGTTGGTTATGGGGTTTGTGTAGCGGTAATACCAGGACAAATTGCCGCTCCAGTAGTACGGCGCCCAGTAAATATCCATGCCCTCTTCCGCCGACAGAGCCACCTGGATATCACCGGTGTAGACACCCGGCGCATGCGACGGTACCGCCTGTGCGGGCCTGCCGTCCGACAGCGGCGCCAGGGACGCTTCTTCGCCTTCAGGTTCCTGCAGAGCCTCTTCTTCACCTTCAGGCTCAGCAGCAGCTTCATCTTCATCACTTTCCTGTACCGGCACCGGTTCATCGTGCTCCTGGGCTTCACCTGCTTCTTCCTGCTCCGGCGCTGTCTCCTCCTGTTCTGCCGGGTCTGCTGCGGAGTCTGCAGATTCCTCTTGCTCGGGGGTATCATCCTGCGGCGCTTCCGGCAGAACATCATTTTCGCCCGCAGCTGCAATTTGGGCATAGGTATGCCCGGGTTGATCCAAAGCTAGGGTCAGCTGCCCGATATTTGTCAGCGTCATGGCCAGCACCAGCAGCCATGACACCGCTTTCCTCATCATCCTCTTCACAACCCTGCTCTTTATCCCCGCAGTTTTCACAAAAACACCCCCGAAAATTTTTGTGACTTATCTAAAAACCTACTTTCCCATTTTTATTTTAAAAGACAATTCCAGACCACGTCTATCACCCTTAGGGGGTGATATCCCGGCAAAACAAAAGAAGCTGAGATAATTCAGCTTCCTGACAGCAGCTATGCATAATTTTCTACCCTTTTTTACTGAAAAAAATGATATAATTATACCGAATGTAGTAAATCTGTATAATTTGGGGGAGAGTTATGGTTAACCCAACGCACAACCGTTACATAAACTGGACGCTGGCCCTGTATTTTGGCTGGCTCCTGAGCTTCCCTTTTTATGGCCCCGTCTTAGCTGTTGCACTGCCGGCAGACTTTGCCGGGAGTTTTTCTCCGGCCCTGATTTTTGCTTTTTTCCACGCCATCTCGCTGCTGCTTGGCGGCATACTGCTGAAAAATACTGCTCTCTGGAAAAAACTGATGCTTTGGAGCCTGGCGGCAACCATTGCCGTCAACGCTATTCTGCTTTTCCCCTCCGCCCGCCTCTGGCCCTGGGGCATGGCCCTGCTTGGCGCCAGTTCAGCAATATACATCCTTGGCTGGAGCTACCCCTACACCGTAAGCATACCGGTGACCGGCCGCATGAGGCAGATGGCTTCCATTATTATCGGCGCCAACCTGATCAGTATCTTTTTTAACTACATCTCAGCGGTAATTTCCCCCGGCCTGACACTTGCTCTTGCCACAGCACCCCTCTTTACTGCTCTCGCTGTCTTGTTGCGCTCCCCCGCCGACCCGGACCACGTGCTGCCGTCCCGGAAAGCCGTCTCTTTACCGTCCCCGCTCATCCTGATCTTCTGCCTTTTTATCGCCGGGCTCTATCTTAACGGCGGGTTCATGCATATCATCATTTTCCCTTTCCTGGAAACAGACATGCCTTTTTACCACTACATCTCAACTCTGCCCTATATAGCCGTACTCCTTCTCCTGCGCCACTTCGGTACACGCCTGCAGCGATACTTTCCTGTCTACATGGGAGTTACCCTCCTGGGCATGGCCTTTGTCTCTTTTGCCCTGCTGGACAAAATAACCGCAGGTTTGTTTTTAACAGAAACTTTAATGGGAGCTGCTTTTGCCCTGCTTGACCTTTTTGTCTGGACAACTCTCGGCGATCTGGCCTTTATTTACGGCGCTCCTTTTCTGATTTTCGGCTTGGCCAACGCGGCCACCGTTTCCAGTATCATTGCCGGGGACCTCATCGGCAGCAAATTGCTCCAGATTGGCGAGACCCACCGCCTGGTCACAGCAGTTTTTGCTGCCGCTGCCATCTTCTCCGCTTTTGCGGTCATTCCCTGGCTTAATGAACGCATCAACAAAGACTTATCGGCATTCAAAAAAAAGAGTGAAGAAGAGAGTCCCGTTGAGGCAGTGACCAAAAGCCTCCCTCCGAAACAAAGACTCACTCCCCGTGAAACAGAAATAACTGTTTTAATCCTCAAGGGGATAACCAACAAAGAGATTGCCAAACAGTTATTTATCAGCGAGAACACGCTCAAAACCCACCTCAAGCACATCTTCAGTAAATTTGGTGTCTCCAATAAAAGAGGCCTGCTCACCCTGGCCGCGCAAAAAGAAAACGACAATACAGGTATATAAAAATTCAACGTCGCTTTTCGCTTACAATCACCTTTAAGGGTGATAGACGCCACTGCCATTTCCTTCTAAAATATGTATAGCACACTATTTCTGAGAGTCAACTAATCATTGTTAACAGGTGGTGTCTATGCCGTGGATAGTGAAACCCGGAATATTCTCCTGATAACCATAACTGTTTTACTCGTCGCCATTGCCGTAATCTTTATTTTCGGCAGGTAGGTCAATGGCGCTGTTTGCCTTGACAGCTGTCGGCGGTTATAAAATAAAGTGATATTTAACAATCATGCGACGAAATGCAGACCCAGAAGCTGGGTCGCCTGGTCCTCGAAAACGCTGCTGCGAACTCTTAACACTGGTTGAACAACGCGGGGTTGTCAGGGCCGAACTGATCAATATCGGCTGCGTCCCCCACAGGGTCGGCAGCGATTTCCTACCCGTCCTCGTAGAAAAACTCGACCCGGCCTATGTCAATTTTGTCGCCAGAATCAAAACGATGCTCGACCCCAACGGCATCATGAACCCTGGAGTCGTCGTAGGGTAGGTACCGGGCACGCCCGATTGTTTAAAAATGTGTTAACAAGCTAAATTTATAAACGCAGGCAGGTCCGGGATATGGACCTGCCTCTCTCTTTCTTTAGAACTTAACCTATTTGCTTAAAATAGTACTCTCAGCTAACAGTACACCCGCGCAGGCATACCATACAAAAAATCCCTCCCACTTCATTTTTAGGAAGGTGGGGAACAGTGCAAAGTAGTTTACCTTTTATCCACCACAGCACTTCTTATACTTTTTTCCACTACCGCATGGACAAAGTTCATTGCGCCCAATCTTTCTGCGGCTTTTTAAATCAACCACATTTGTATTTGTTTGCCCCATTTTAAAAGGTTCTGATGGTTATGGTTTTAGGTATTTCTTCTCTGGCTGAAACAACTCATGGGGAGTATGTCCCTTTAAGACCCACTGACGCGTATGATTATAGAGTTCCATAATCTTCGCTGTTAATAGTTGTACAAACTCAAATGACGGAAACTCCACTTGTGTTTGCTTTTGAAGTTGGGAAATCCTATCGATAGGTCTCGATAAAAGTTTCTATAGGCTGAATTTAGGTTTACTTGAGCGTTAGCCAGTGCCAGACTGTCTACTTCTTTAAGCCAGGGATACTCCTTTTTATAATCTGCAGGCAGGGCATATTTCTGCTGTTTTAATGCTTCTTTATTATCTTTGTACTGCTCATAGATGGCAATACGGTTTGCAAGCATCTGGTTGTAGATAAAACGTACACAACCAAATGTTTTTTGTAGTAATATTTCTTGCTCAATATTAGGATAGAGGCGATATTTGAAAGCTTTAATCATCGCTTTTCTCCTTGACTTGCAATATATTTTTGAATACTTAGACAGGTGCTCCTCCACTGCTTGGCAGACAAAAGCTCCTTGACCAGAAAGAAGCATTCTTTCCAAAGTGATTTTCTGATGTCTGGATATTCTTTTTAATGGCTACGTTACTATAATTCTCCTCTGCGTAGAAAATTGGTATTGTTCAACCACTTTCGATATTTGTATAGGCAAACTCTGCGACTGTCTCCTCTTTAAGGTTGTTGAGCCATAATAAGCAATTTCTCGAACATTTGTTTGCACCTAAATTATACCAAACGATTGTTCGGTAGGCAAGTATTCTCTGAGGAGTAAAAGCAAGCAATTCATCTCCCGCCTTCGCTCTCACTAGTGTGAGCAAGGTGGCTTAGAGGCGGGAGACTTCTTGCCCTAAAATATTAAACAAATAAATCATCCTTCTCTTCAAAAGGTTTTGGTATAGTGTTTTCTTACTTCACTCCATTTCAATAACTTTATATTTCACTGGTATATTAGGATCCTGCTTTAGCATACTTAGCATCCGCCTTGCTGGACCATCTGGCATATTTCTTCCCGCTTCCCACGCCTCAATTGTTTTAGGCGAAACCCCAAGGAACCTGGCAAAAACAACTTGGGTCATTTTAGTATTATTTCGAATAGCTTTAATTTCCGCCTTGTCAAACTTTACCAAAGGCTCTACTCTTACTTTTGCAGTTCTAGCGCTAACCGCACCTTTTTCATACTCAATTGCCTCTTTTAAACCTTTAGTTATACTTTTATAAACACTCATCGGTTCAACCTCCCTTGATTCAAAGTTCTTTCAAGTAGAGCTATTTGTTTCTTAATATTGTTACGTTCAGCCTCAGATAAATTAATCTTTTGACTTTTATGATATGAAGTTATTAAGTATACTTTCTCAAAAATAACAAAATCAACATATAATACTCTCACACTACTACTTTTACTTTTACCTTCTAAGGCAAACCTCATTTTTCGAAGTCCACCTGTTCCTCTAATAACTACACCCGCTTTGGGGTTTGACAATATCTCAAGCTGAAGACTTTTTAAATCTTCATCATTTAGGCCAATCTTTGCCCACATCTTGTCAAACTCTGGCATCATAATAAATTCACGAATCAATTTATCATCTTCCTCAATTATTATATCTACTCTTTATCTAAACTATACCCTATTCAGTAGGGTATTTCAACGCAAATTTTAAACAACATTATGATGGAAAAAGGTTTAATGGTATTACACCAAAGAAAGGTGATGTTAAGGATGGGGGAGAAAGACGAGATTTTACGGACTATTCAGACAAAGATCGGGTGTTATTGGATAAGCAATAACAGTTGGCAATTCATAGTCTACATAAGACCTATTATAGGACAACGCTTACCACCCAAAATTGTCCTTCGACAAATTTCGGGTGGTACCCGGTACCTTTGCGCTCACACACCCGAACAGGCCCACATACCCATCCTGCTCACGGTTGATCACCAGGCCCATAATCCTGTATCCCCCGCCGTCAAAAAGTCCCGTAAACCTGGCATTATAATTCCCAATCGGCAAAAAACCGGCCCCCTCAAAAGAGAGGCAATCAGTGTTGCCTCTCTTTGCGTGTGCGGTGAAGTCAGGGGCATCATATCCCGAACCCGATTCTCTGAGCCAGGAGACGGCCATATACTGCACCTCCGCCTATACTTATTTTACCATAATCAAAAACACTTAACATCTATACTGTAATTACATTTTATTCCATTATATTGATACATATGTTCGGCTGCAAGCCCAAAAAAATATCCTGCCGTGGCTATAAGGGCGCAGCCACACCAGACTAAGCGGTGAACTCCAATAACCTGACAACTCGTGCTTTAGCCGCTCTGGTTTTCCCATATCTTCATTTCTAAGCTGCAGATGCAGCAAGGCAAATTCTGCAGTGAAAATCGGGCGGTACCCGGTACCTTAAAATCGCAAGCAGCAAAAGAAGGCAGAAATATTTCTGCCTTCTTTTGCTTTACTTAACAGCATATAACATTCTTTTATTCCAGTTCCTCATTATCATAGTTTCTAGATTCTATCTCAAAAGTCTTTACAACATCCCCCAATGCATCAAATACATACAAATTTATTTTATTCTCAGAACTTGCCCTGGCAAATATGTCTCCCACGTTTTGTTTTGCCCTTTCGGGATCAAGTAGTGTCCACTGATGCCCGTTTTCGACATCCATAGCATGAACAGTTATAGTATAAATCTTAAAATCGAAGCCCGGCACTTCTGAAACCCCTACAGAAACTGTAATAGTTCCGGCAGCAGTGCCAGGCGGCGTGGATGGAACAGACGGTGGTGTGGATGGAGTGGTTGGGGCACCATTACTCTCGAGTATTTTATTCCGTGCAGTTTCAATTACAATATTACCAACCGCGCTTTCCCCGCCGACTACCGCCACTCTCGATTCAGCCGTCAATATTTCTTCGAGATAACTGCTGACGACAGCAGGGATATCGGTAGCTGTAACATATAGCATCGGCCGGCCAAACACTGATGCGCCAATAGCATCCGCCAGGTTGGCGTTAGCACCGCGCACCAAGCCCACGTCGCTCTGGCCCAGGAACAGCGCTCTAGCAAAAGCAACACTGGTGGCGTAGCGGTCAGTCCCTGCCAGCCTGGACTCCACCGTAACCATCGTACCAAGTTCCCCGGCTACAGCCGCACTGACCACACCGGTACCTCCTACAATATACACTTTTTTGATTCCCAGACTGCTGAGAGCATTTCTTGTCACTTCGGGGATACCTGCCTGAGAAACAAGCAGGATAGGCACCTTGCCTTTAAATGCAGCTGAACCCGCTACCAGTGAATCAGCAGGGGCAAACCCACTTACTATAAATGCATAATCAGCTATTGCTCCTAAACTTTTAGCTCTTGTGGCGATATTAACCGCCGTTTCAAAACGGCTTGCCCCTGTAATTCTTTCCACCTGCAGACCTCTCGCTTTCAGAGAGTTTTCCACTGCTGCAGAAACCGCCATCTCTCCCCCCAGAACGAATACCTTTTTTGTGCCAAAGTCTGTCAGCGCCTGAGCAACACTAGCAGGCAGAGCAGTGGGACTGGTTAGCAAAATCGGGGCATCAAGCACACCAGCCAGCATGCTTGCCGCTAACCCGTCAGCATAACCGCCCGCCTCATCACCCCGGGCAATTATTACCGTCTCAGCCTGCGTATATTTTTCTTTGGCGACTTTTACCGAAGTTTCGTACCTATTGGCACCTGAAATCCTGGTTATGTCCTCTCCTGCGGATAAAACAACACCGCTAAGTAAAAATAAGCAAAGAAAAAATACTATTACTTGTAGGTACTTTCTTGTCATTGTTTCAAAAACGCCCCCTGTAATAAAATTTTAGAGATATTGCCTAATAAATTCCACTTAGAATTACAGATTTCCTTTATATTCTACAAATTTATTTAACTTTGGTGTTGATATACAGTCCTACCACGGCTAATAACCTGAGGTAAGAAAAGAGAGCCCTTCAGGCTGGTACCACCGGTTCCCGAAGGGCTCTTTTGTTACCGCTTTACAGGCCTATACCTGCGTCAAAGCTTACTGCATTGTTTTTTTACTGCATGGCAGCTGATGCCGCTGCGTCAAATAGGGCTTTTACCTCCAGTGCGCTGGCATATGGCCGGCTCTCAATTAGACTGGATGCAACCATATTCTTACGCGTGCTGTCCAGCGTATCGTAGTCCGTCAGATCCAACCCCAGGGCGGCTGCGTTGCCTTCCAGCGCTGACCGCATCGCGGAAGTGGTCGACGCTGCATTTACAGCCTTAACAGCGTCTGATACTACCTTGTGGGCTGCCACTGCCGCATTAAAAGCACTCTCAACCTCAGATTTGTTAGCGTATGTGCCCATCATATCAACTGCAACTGCATCCTGGTAGTAAGCTAACAGACCGTTGTAATCTGTCAGGTCAAGTCCAAGAGCTGCTGCATCAAATGCTGCTTGCATGGCACTTACGTCTGAAGCATTATTTATAGCCTTCACTGCGTCTGATTCAGCTTTCACTGCTGCTACTGCTCCAGCAAAAGCATTCCTTATTGCAATAGCGTCATCATAGGTTTTTGCATCAAATACCTGACCGGCCACAACATCTTTATAGTATTCGAGCAAGTTATTGTAGTCAGCCAAATCGAGTCCCAGTCCTCCGGCATTAGCTTCCAGTACTGCTCTCATGTCTTCTGCTGCTGCATCGTTCACTGCATTTACAGCATCGGCTTCTGCCTTTTCAGCCGCCACCGCAGCGTCAAAGGCGGAAGCAACAGCTGCTGCATTGGCAAACGGTTTACCGTTAAGTACCGTTTGAGCTACCGCATTTTTGTATGCTTCGGGCAAACTATAGTAGTCTGACGGATCATCAATACTTAAGCCCAACACCGAAGCACTGGCTTCAAGTACGCCTCTTAATACTACTGCATCCGTCGCCGAGTTAACAGCCACTACAGTATTTGCTTCAGCCGACAGTTCATTTACTTTTGCATCGAACTTATTTGCTAAAGCTCCTGCATCTGCATAGCCGAAGAACGGCCTGTTTGTAAGTACATGTCCTGCCACTATCAACTTATAGTGGTCGGTCCATGTATCGTAAACATCCATGGTAAGGCCAAGATCTTCCCCATTTGCATCCAGGGCTGTTTGCATCGCTGCAGAATTTGCTGCAATGTTGATTGGATTCAACAGCCGCTGCAATTCTACCGCTGCATTATATACCCCCTGCAAGTCCTCAATGGTTGTAAACTGATCTTTTCCATTTAAGACCGCGGAAGCAACACGCAGTTTTCCTGGTTCGTACAGAGTATCATAGGTCGTAAAGCTGATTTCCAAAACTATTTCATACTCTCTCAGTACATCTTGCATATCCGCTTCGTCGATAGCTGCCTTCACTGCAGCAAGTGCTACATCAGTAGAAAGTGTAGTCATTTCTTTATCCACATACCAAGGGTTGACGGTGATGTTGCTGCTGCTCTTGGCTGCTACTCCTGCTGCGTCACTAACACCCCACCAGTTGTGGGTTGCAGTAAAGGTTTCGGTTATCGGCATCGCAACCCACCATGACCAAACCTGTACACCATGGCTTCCATTTCCAGAAATGTTGGAATTAGTGATAGTAATATTTTTCATCTCTGGATTATTCGAGCCAGTATAGATGTAAACCAGGTTTAAACCGTTACGACCGTTATTTGTTAGAATTGAACCCGTAATAAATACATTCTTAATGGCATCTTCTGTTTCAGGTTGTATAGAGATGCCATCCATAGCATTGTTCATAGCGATAACGTTTTCAAATTCAATACCATGTGTTTTACCTACCCCCCATTGATCTATCTTAATTCCAAACTTATTATTATTATTTGCTGATAGATCCTTAAAGGTAGAGTTTGAAACGTTTCGCATGTTAATACCTGCTTGCGTATTATAACTGAAGCTACCACCAGTAACGGTAATGTTGCTAGATACTCCCGTTAAATCGAATCCGTTACCGTGGCCTGGACCAACCTGTCCGCTGTATTCAAACCTGCTGTCAGTGACAGTCATCTGACTCAGCGTACCACTGCTCAGGAAGCCCCATGTTCCAGCATGGTGGCTGTAAACATCTTCCAGGGTGACACTACTGAAAGTGCCTTTGTCACCGAGGAAAATATTAGTCGCATTTGCATATGCCACCTCAACATCCCGGAGAACAAGGCTGGTAAAGGAGCTTGTCGTCTCGGCAATACGCAGACCAAAGTTGCTGGCATAGGCGGCATCGGGACGTTTGGTGAAGGTGATACCCTCAATGGTTACCGAGAGGTTGGAACCCCTTATTTCCACGCCATTCGTCTTGCCTTCGGTCAACTCAATAATTGTTTGTCCGGAACCGGCACCCTTAAGAGTGAGAGACTTCGTAATCTCCATGTCTTTCCACGATGCCATGTTCTCACGGTATGTTCCAGCTGCTACTGTTATAGTGTCGCCTGCGGTTGCCGCATTAATGGCAGCCTGGATAGAGTCATAGAAGCCGTCGCTATTTGTGTTGTGCACAGGCTTAATCCACTGAAGGTAAACAGAATCGATGCTGGGGTTATCATCAACAAGGGCTTCAAGCATATCAAATGTGGCTATTTTCCCGTTGATAGAGTAAGGCTTGCTGACGACCTTTAAGGCGGTCATTCCATCATGCTCACCAGCATTATAATCTAGTACTGTATTGCCTGTAATAGTTAGAGCTGCAGAATCTGCCACCGGCCAGAACCAGATGCCTTCTTTAACTGCATTTTTAACAGTATTATTTGTTACAGTTACACTAGCATCTGCATTAACACCAATTCCAAGAGCACCGGTGAAATCGTTGTCACTGATTATACCATAGCCCCCGTTGTTAATCGTGATGTATGCAGCGTTAGGTTCTGATTGAATATGAATTACTTGTTGAACGGTGTTAAATTTAAACGTTAAATCGTTGCCATTGATATTTACCATACTGGCAAATGGCCCATCCATGCTTTCTGCTGCGACAAAGATATTGTTCTCTACCGTAGCAACATCGGAGTTGACTACTAGACCAGTATGATAGGGTCCGCCGATACCGTAGGGATTATCACCACCGAAAGCTTGGAACTTGAAGCCATCAATGGTTACATTTGCTACCGCGGCACTTACGGTGAAGCTACCGATTATTTCAGTCTCATCTCCGCTGCGACTACGTGCATCAACTCCGTATTTAGCACCCTTAAGAGTTAGTTGTTTGTCGATGGTTACATGACCCTTATAGGTACCAGCTGCCACTTCTATAGTATCATTTGCGCTTGCAGCATCTACAGCACCCTGAATAGTTAGATAGTACCTGCCTGTAGTTGTATTTTGCACCGGCAGGTAGGCCAGATTTTCCATTGACTCTTCAGTGTACCAGGGGCTGTACTCTACGTCACCGGATACCAGGGCATCGATTTCAGTCGCACTTGCGGTACCCCACCAGTTGAGGGTGGCGTCAAGCATATCAGGCGCATCATTGACTAGTGCCACTGCATCAGTCAAGACTCCCTGATTGATGAATTTGTTATCGCGGAATCTAATTGTGCTTGCATCACAGCTGATGCTCACCCTTGCACCGTTCTCTTTCTCTGGCTCGAAGTTGTTAAAGTAGAACTCGTTACGTAGTACATCAACGTTATTAGATCCAACCTGGAAAGCATGTTGTGTACCCCAAAAGAACAAACCATAGGAAGGGTAGTAGATATCACCAAATGGCCAGTAGATTGAGGGTCCTGTATTCCTGAATACGTTGTCAGCTACAGTTCCACCGAGGATGCCAATCTGCGCCCCCATATAACGGTTGCCGTCAAACAGGTTTTCGCTAAATGTGGCATTATACATGTTCCCCAGGTTTATACCAGTAGTGTTTTCTTTAAAGATGTTGTTACTAATGACAGGATTCTCAAACTTATACTTATCAGTTGCAGAACCGCTGAATATGCCCATTGAGTCTGTTTTAAAGAAGTTACCTGTCATTGTTACGTCTTTAAATGTTATGAAGTTATAATGGTTTGAGAAGCGTATGCCAACAGCATTATTGACACGGCTTACGTTAAAGTAGTTATTTGCTACGGTTATATTCTCAAACAGCGCATCTTCTGAGCTTCCGGCAGTGTCTCCAAGATACTCGCCAAATGCGATTCCAAAGTGTACACCGGTAGAATGAATATAGTTGTTAGTTATTGTAATGTTCTTCCTATGTGCTGCATCATCCCCACGGGTATTAATCCCGTAGTAAAATTCAGTTACCTCAAACCCGTCAAGAGTAACATCATCGGACATAATAGTAACAACATATTGTCCCTTCAGGATGCTCTCTCCGCCAAGCCTCCCACCAGCTACAGGTTGAACACCTGTCTGGGCACCCAGTAACGTCACTGATTTTGCAATAGTAATCTGTTCTTCGTAAGTGCCCGCTGCGACGTATACTGTACCACCTTCTTCAACAGCAGCTACACCTGCCTGGATAGTGCCAAAGGGCTTAGCAGGGCTGCCGGTGCCATCAACAGAACCAGCTTTGACGTGTATGTTCATTGTGTCGACCCTCTGGTCCTCAATGTTGGCGTTGTTGTTAGCAGCCTTTAAAGCACCCAGGTCGTAATAAGGTGAATCGGATGTTGTGCCTGCAAGGAGGGCGATATCCACAGCGTTACCAGACCAGGTGTTGCCTTCAAATTCAACTAGCGCCTGATCTACAACCCAGCCGCGTGTCCCGACCACATAGTTATTCTTAATCAAACCGGTGGTGTTGGGGTTGATGTAGGCCGGCTGCCGCAGAGCCTCAATAGTATTGCCTTCGATCAGTAATCCACTGCTTGTAGATATTTCCATTGCTCGGCTTACTTCGCCTTCGCCTAACACGTATTGGCCTTTAATCAGGTTGTTTTTAACCGTAACGTTATTGGCGTTGATGTGAACCAGGTTTTGGTTGGCCTTGTCGGTCTTATTAATCTGGATATCCTGCAACGTTACACCAGCACCGGTCAGGGCAAATACATATCCGCTTGGCTGGGTTGCAGTTACATTAAAGACCGTCTTATCACTACCCGAACCGGCGATAGTAAGGTTAGCTTTGCTTACGCTTACCGTGCTGGCCAGGGTATATTGGCCTTCAGCCACGTTAACGGTGTCTCCTGCATCGGCCACTGCAATGGCCTGTGCCAGGGTACCGCTCTCAGTGGTTACGAAGACGTGGCCATCCAGAATGCGGACGAAGCCGTTCCGGTTACTCTTGCCTTTATGCCATAAGGTGCTCTCCAGAGCGAAGAGTTCGTCCATGGTCATGGCAGCAGGAACCTTACCGCTATAGGTATTATTAGTGGCATCCAAGCGGAAGTTGGCGTTAACATTGCTCAGGTTGAAGACCGTTCCCGCCGGTCCGAAATTGTTACCAGAAATGGTGTAACTTCCAGCGGTAGGTGTAGTGCCACCAAAGGAAATGTGTGTGGCATAACCGGTAAAGTCGTTTCCTGTAACGGTAACTGCATTAGAGAAGTCGTCCAGGTTTAACGCGGTTCTGGTTACAGCGAAGACGTTATCCTGGATAACGGTTAGCAATGCACTGCCGTTCAGGTAGATAGCTGAGTTCCAACTGGAGTTGCGCCATACGTTGGTTGCTGCACCTGTAAACAGGTTGTTGGCAATGAGGATGCTGCCGGAAGAAGCAGCAGATATTTCAATACCTCTAATTGCCAATGCTCCCTCAGCTGACAACTCTTCATTGCTAGCACCGTTATTCCTCTCAAAGACAGAGTTGATAACAGTGTATTCGCCAGCGCCATTGACAGCAACAGCAGTCTGGTTGTTAACACCCAGAGTATTGTTGAAGAATTTGAAGCCATCAACAGTAATTGTATTGTTACCTCTGATGGTCAAACGCTTTGTGAGTGTGGTCTCAGCACCGCGATCCCCATCATTGGCATCTACACCGGCGTTGGCACCAAGTAGTATCAACGACTTATTAACATCAACGGTTTCATCATACGTTCCTGCAGCAATCTCAATGGTGTCACCGTCTGCAGCTGCATCGATGGCAGCCTGGATGGTGTTAAAGAAGGCATCCTGTGCGGGATTGTACACAGGTCCCATCCACTGCAGCAGTATTGCGCTAAAGCCAGGGTTAGCAGTAAGGACGGCATCCCGCATTTCTAACGTATCGGTCTTATCATTGATGGATGTGGGTTTGCTGGTTACCTTAAGGGCAGTAACACCTGCTTCTCCGCTTCTGTTGTTGTTCGTGACCACGTTACCTGTAAATATCAAGCTACCGGTAGTGTCAGCAGGCACTACCCAGATACCATCTTGCCAGGCTTGGTCAATCGTGTTGTTTTTAACCTCTATCGTAGCACCTGCACCTAAGCGAATTGCAATGGGACCTCCGGTTATAACGTTGCCTTCAATAAGAACATCGCCAACGATATCTCCCGGATTAATCTCCCTCTCAATTTTAATAGCTGCAGGAGAAATATTAGGTAAGGGGTCTCTGTTAATTGTGTTACCCTTGATTGTTACATTATTGCCTTTTGCCACAACAATTTCTTCAAATTGTGCCGGACTTACTGCACCGAACTGGGTATCAAAATCCAGTCCTTCAACTATCACATTGTCTGCCTCAACTCTTACTACAGAGAATACATATCCTACTTTCTTGTAGTCCCGGATTTTAAATCCTTCGACTTTTGCTCCATCTGCGGTAATGAAAATCACAGGCATCCTATCCGGGTTGTTTGTGCCTCCCTGACCTGTCCAAGCGGCAGGAGTTGCCACATCCTGGATGGTTACATCGCCGTTTGCTCTTAATGTGACACTTTCGTTTACCAAAATGTTTTCGACATAGGTGCCCGATCTGACTACAATGGTATCACCGGCATCTGCGTCGTCAATGGCAGCCTGTATAGTATCGTAATATGCTACTTTGGTAGTATTGGTAACAGGCACAATGTCGGCCGGATTACCGGTCAAAGTTGTGTTTTCAGCGGTTGCCTCTGAACCGTTTTTGAACGTGGCAGTGATGACCGCTTTGTCGGGAACATCGCTTGTGCTGCCAAGCCAATCGGTTGCGCCCCAGGTTGAGGATACATAGTCGCCTGAGACTACAAACGGAGATGACAGTTGTGTGGCATCGGCATAGGTGGTATTTATCCTGCCAACATCTGCAGTGTTGGTTGCTAAAAGAGATGCTCCTTTATACAGGGCGACGGTGATTCCGGCTACGTCACTACCCTTGGCTCCGTCTTCAAGGCTGAAGCCTACAGAGTAGCCTTTGTAGAGTTCACTGTCCACGACACCGAAGTCCTCGGCAGCTATGAAACCTTCTTTTGCCAGGAGGTCGATGTTGGTCCCCTGTGTGAGCAGATTCATATTCGTCTGTCCGAGAGGGAATATAACCTTCGCCCTGGGTGTCGGTGCCAAGGCATTAAGTGTGCTAGCTGCACTTATGGGAACGACATCATTTAGTATGAATTCAAAGTTATTCAGAGTATTTTCAATATTTACTACCTCAATGGCATTTACTGCCAATGCGACGGAAATGGCGGTAGCATCTTGTACCCTGACAGAAGTTTGCGTTTTGTTATAGAATATTGTGTATTGATCTGTGGGAACATTTGCACCGGCATATGTTCCGGCGGTCAGATAGATAAGCTTTACCTTTGAATCCGCCAGAGCGTTGTTGAGCCCGGTTATATCCGAGACTGCCGACGCATCTGAATTTACACCATTTACAGTTAGCCGTCCGGTTGCGCTTAAACCGGTTGTATCAAGTGTTAAGGTTGCTAATCTGCCTGATTTGGCTAGTGTAGATACGGGTATGACTGTGGTTCCTATCTTTACATCAAAGTACTCTGGGTCAATGAGTGGATTTTCAATTATGTCTTCGCTGAAATAAACTTTGATTTTGTCCATGCCTTCTGCCTGGACAGCTGTTAACGCAAAAGGCTGCTGCGGGAGTATTACGAGAACACCTGCAATTACTGCATCTCCTTCTGACTGTGTGAGTTCTCGCAAGTTATCCCGAAGGTCTTCCAACGGTTCTCCCGGGTTAAGCCTCCAGTAGACCGGAACCGTCCCTTCGATCCCTTCGTCTAGCAATTGATTCAAAACCCGGGCAACAAGGGTGGCTCTGGACGTTGTATTCAAATCTTGCATCCAATAAGCCTGAAAGTCTATCATGCGGTTGCCTATGATGATAAAGGTGTCAGGTATCTGGCCCGGCGCAGCATGTACTACTGCGAATGTCGATAAAACCATGATGAGTATCAGCAGCACCGCCAGGATCCTTGGGATTTTTGACCTATTCACTTAAATTACCTCCCTCTAGTATAATAGATTTCAACTAGTTATATAACATAAATCTGTGTACGGGTGTGAATCACCTCCAAAAGTTAAGATTTATTAAAACATAAACTATCTTTCAGTTTGAGATGAGTGGCTGTATCATAACAAGGCAATACAGCCACTCACATAGAGCTTTAGATTCCCCGGTTAGAAGGTAACAGTCAGTACTACGTCCTCATTGGTATAAGTTCTTGATGAAATCTGATATGTTGCTATGACATCTCCGGCGGAATTGAATATGAACAGCGTCATTGAATCGAGTTCCGTAGCCCTCGAATAGCTCTCACCAAGCCACTTCTTTTGTTCTGTTGCTTCTCGTATTGTCCAATTGTAGGCGCCTTCCAGATCTGTAGAGTGAACTGTTACATGATAAGTAGTAACACTAAGAACCACGTCAGTTGTTACGCTGACTACTGCAGACGGCCTTTTCATGGCTACATCTTCCGTAATACCTGCGTACGATACGGTGACACTACCGGTCTTTGTGTTAAAGCCAAATGCTGTGACTGTGTAGCTGTAAGTACCGTTTATCAGCTCAAACTCCGCAATTCCGTCTTCATTTGTAGTTTTCGTCGTAGCCCCTATTACCACATTTGCCCCACTAATTGGTAGTGAGCCTTCTACTACCGTAAAAGTGGCTGTGTATTTAGTTTCATTAAGGCTTACTGCGATGTCGACAGATGAGCCCGATACGGTAAAGCTTCCTGTTTCTGTATCATAACCGTGCTTTGATACGGTGTAGTTGTAGTTGCCGTCTTCCAAAACAAAGACTGCTGTACCCTGCTCATTTGTTGTCTTGCTTTCGAGGCCAATAGTAACTATTGCACCAAGCAGCGGGGATTCATCTGTTTCTGACACAGTAAACGTCACAGCATAGATCGGAGTTAACGCAACATCTTCTGCTACTACATCATTCGCCACTGTAATTTCTCCGCTTTCCGGTTTATGCCCTGTGGCGGTAACTGTGTAGGGATAAGGTCCATTGACAAGGTCAAATACTGCAGTACCGTTTCCATCGGTTACTTTTTCCTCGCCCAAGATATCAATTACGGCACCTGATATTGGGTTGACGCCGTCAGTAACTGTAAATGTTACTGCATGGGGCACTGAATTTTTGTCAACGAGGGTAACGTTAAATGTCCTGGCCTCGTTCGACACAGTAAAGGTTCTTGAGAAATCAAGGTAGCCTTCCTTACTGACAGTGTACTGGTAGCTGCCATTGGTCAGGTTGAACACTACTGTTCCATCAGCGCCGGTTGTCTGCGCCAGCTTGCCGGTTACTACGACTTCTGCGCCTGCCAGAAGCTGCGAGTCTTCATCTTTTATGACAAATGTTACAGCATATTCGGCTTGTGTCAGCGAAATATTTATTTGTTTTGCTGCGTTACTGACTTCGACAAAGCCTGACTCCCCGTTATATCCCAGAGCGGTCACTGTGTAGGGGTAGTTTTCGTTTACCAGTGAGATAACAGCTTTGCCGTTGGAGTCTGTAGTTAAAGTATCACCGTCAATCTGTACGGATGCACCTGTAATGGGGGTACCCCCATATGTTATGGTGAATTCCACTTGATGTGGTACTGTGTCTTCGTCGATTAAGGTAACTGAGATAGTTTTATCCGCATTAGTTACAGTGAAGCTCCCTGAATCCTCAACATAACCCGCTTTGCTGACGGTGTAATCATAACTGTCATTAGTCAGGTTAAAGGTTGCCGTTCCGGTTGCATCAGTTTCTTTAGCCTCACCCTGAATATCAATAACTGCCTGCGCGACAGGATTAACGCCGTCTGTCACTGTAAATATCACGGTGTATTCAGTCATCGTCAATGCAACGACTTCCTCCACGATTGCGTTGTTGATTGTGACAGAGTTTGTAACCGTGTTATATCCCAGGGCTGTTACTGTGTATTCATAGGTATCATTGACAAGAGTTATTTCTGCTTTACCTTCGGCATCGGTTGTTAACGTTGTATCAGCAATATTTATGCTCGCTCCTACAATGGCATCATCACCACAAGTTACTGTGAAGGTCACTGTGTATATAGCGGGCAAAGTTACAGCCAGGTCTTTGTCCTCATCTGCCACCGTCACCGTGCCGGTTGCTGTCTGATGTCCTGATTTTGTAATTGTATAAGAATAATCAGCATTTCGCAGGGCAAAGGAGACTTTTCCGTCACTTCCTGTTGTTTCTGCCGGCACACCGCTAATCTCAACCAAGGCGCCCTCCAGAGGGTCCACTCCGTCTGTTACTGTAAAGGTGACATCATAGAGTTCGCCAATGTTCAGGAAGACTATTTCCTTTGTGTATTCCCTGTATGCGATGGTGAACTGGCCGATTACCAAGCCTGCTGCATCGAATATGAACAGCGGCATGGTTTCTTCGAGTGTACCCCTTGAATAGGTAGCATCAAAGGACTGCTTCGGTTTACTTTGGTCTAAAAGGGTCCAGCTTGCAGCCCCATCCATGTTTACACCGTGTACCGTTACCGTGAAGCTTTTTACTCCTTCAAGTTCAGACACGCCCACAGTTATGCTCGCTGCAGGATCGAACTCTGTGGCAAGGAAGACTATTTCCTGGGTGTATTCCCTGTATGCAATGGTGTACTGGCCGATTACCAGGCCTGCAGCATCAAATACGTACAGCGGCATGGTATTTCCAACCGTACCCCTTGAATAGGTAGCATCAAAGGACTGCTTCGGTTTACTTTGGTCTAAAAGGGTCCAGCTTGCAGCCCCATCCATGTTTACACCGTGTACCGTTACCGTGAAGCTTTTTACTCCTTCAAGTTCAGACACGCCCACAGTTATGCTCGCTGCAGGATCGAACTCTGTGGCAAGGAAGACTATTTCCTGGGTGTATTCCCTGTATGCAATGGTGTACTGGCCGATTACCAGGCCTGCAGCATCAAATACGTACAGCGGCATGGTATTTCCAACCGTACCCCTTGAATAGGTAGCGCCAAAGGACTGCTTCGGCTTATTTAGGTCTAAAAGGGTCCAGCTTGCAGCACCATCCAGGTTCACACCGTGTACCGTTACCGTGAAGCTCTTTACTCCTTCAAGTTCAGACACACCAACAGTTATGCTCGCTGCAGGATCGAACTCTGTGGCAAGGAAGACTATTTCCTGGGTGTATTCCCTGTATGCGATGGTGTACTGGCCGATTACCAGGCCTGCAGCATCAAATACGTACAGCGGCATGGTATTTCCAACCGTACCCCTTGAATAGGTAGCGCCAAAGGACTGCTTCGGCTTATTTAGGTCTAAAAGGGTCCAGCTTGCAGCCCCCTCCAGGTTCACACCGTGTACCTTTACCGTGAAGCTCTTTACTCCTTCAAGTTCAGACACGCCAACAGTTATACTCGCTGCAGGATCGAACTCTGTAGCAAGCGCAACTATTTCCTTGGTGTATTCACAAAACTCGATGGTGTACTGGCCGATTACCAGGCCTGCTTCATCAAATATGAACAGCGGCATGGTATTTTCAGCCGTACCCCTTGAATAGGTAGCACCAAAGGCCTGCTTCGGCTTATTTAGGTCTAAAAGCGTCCAGCTTGCAGCGCCTTCCAGGTTTGCACGGTGGACAGTTACCGTGAAGCTGTTTTGTCCTACAACCTCAGAGACGCCTACTGTTATCCTTGCTGTATCAACATTCATTGAATAGATTTGGGTGCTGATGCTGTCTAATACCTGCTCTGTTGTTTCCAAGGAAATAGCAAGCGAATAGGCTCCTTGTTCATCCGGGGTAAACCTGAGTTGAATCGTCTCGTTGTAACCGGGAGTCAATATAAACCCACCCCCGGGAGCAATCTGGCCGCTAAGCGAAATAGGTGTCCAGATTCCGTTATCGTTATACTCCAAGGTGCCTTCGCCACCGGTTACTGAGTAGTCGTAGAAGGCGGTGTAGTTTCTGTTGCCGGTGCCATCTCCCAGAGCTGTCACATCAAACTCCAACGGGTCGCCGGGTTGACCTTCAGTTGAGCCGGATATGGTTAGGGTATATTCCGAATAAACTGGGTGGGAGGCGTCAATTATGTCTTGAGCCGTTACCGTGTAGGTCTGTGTTATGCTGTGCGTGATGCCGTTTGCTGTAAGTTCTATGGTTATTGTCACTTCTCCGGCCGGTACTATGGTATCGTCGGAGAACCAGATGGCATTTAAGATATCACTGTCTACCGCGTAGGGATCAAGCGTGATCGCAGCCATTTCGTTGCGG
>Ga0208242_100289_pt1 | contig 46827 bp, 38 predicted proteins | sample SubbioAug_CSW13A_FD_184825 | JGI IMG/M metagenome (GOLD analysis project Ga0208242, IMG submission 184825) | Serpentinite rock and fluid subsurface biosphere microbial communities from McLaughlin Reserve, California, USA - CR12Aug_CSW13A (SPAdes) | ecosystem: Environmental > Terrestrial > Deep...
AATCGGCAAGACTTGACAATGTGGATTTTTCCACGTATCTGCACTAGTTACTTCCTTTTTAACTACCCATGAACATACGGTTTCATGATGAAAAACTTAATAGCCTAGCACATTGGCCGCCAACGGTTTGCAGCTTGGCGAAGTGGCGGAAATCGAAGCACAAATGTTCAGTTTTGTACAAAAGTTCAATCGAAGACCTACCGTTGAATTTAGTACTAAACCCGCCATTTTGCCAAACTGCTGTTGTAGGCAGTGCTTTTTTATTCAGTTTCGTTGTTAAATTCGTTATAAGTATTTGTTTTCATAATGTCAATTTTAAAATCTCCATTTTTGTCTTTCATAATTATTACGCTGTCAAAACCTAATTTGTCTAATTTTTCCATTGTTGCAAGTTCTCCTTCTTTCAGTTGTAGAACTTTACGCAAAAGCCAATCTGACAATGCTTTGTTAGGATTTGTCATCAATGCTTTTGAATTTTCTTGACAAACTTTTGCAGAAAAAATATCTCCTGTTGGAATTTGCAAATTAAAAATTTCATCTCTTGGTGGAAAGAAATTTGGATATTTTCTGTGCAATTCCGCAGGAATTGGAATGTAAATTTCGCCAAAATCTCTTTTTCTTCCGTTTGCATTCCATTGATTTAAACCGCTTCGTTCAAAAATAAATTTCTCTTTTTTATGAATACCATAAAGTGGTAAAATCACATAATTTTCTCCTTTTACAAGTTTGTCTGTTGCTGGTTTTAAATTTTTGTTTTCCTCGAATAATTCAAGGAGCAAAGAATACGGGTCTTCAATTATATCAATCGGTAATCGAAACGCATTTTGCGGAATGATGAATTTTCTAAAAAGTGTACTTTTTGAATAATTGAAAGAATAAAAGTTGTTTCCATCTTCAAATTGCAAACTTGCTTTGTTGTCTTTTACCGAATGAATATTTGCAATATCAATGGTGTTATAATCAGTTTCATAAAGCAATAATTCTTTTTCTTTTCTCGCAACGATATGATAAAGTGAACTTTCAATATTGTAAAGCCTATTTGCTAAATTTATTCTATCGTTTCTAAATTCACCCAATTTAATTGCCAAATCTTTGCCTTTAAATTCAGCTAAAACTCTTGAAAGTGAATTAAATTCGGCAACCTTTTCAGTACTGTTATTTGTATTGCAGGTAAAGGTTTTCAAACCAACACCGATAGAATTATAATTTGCGTCAAAAGCCGTGTCAGAACGAGAAAGATTTCCCGCATCAAAACTTCTGCAAAAAATATTTTCTGCAACTCTATAATTGATGAAAGGAATTGCACTTTCACTGAACAAACCAGAAAGCTTTGAAACTGCTGAAAGCAGTTTCAAATAATTTCCGTTTTTTTCTATGTCAATTTCTGCAAACGATTTCATAAAACTTCAATTATTTGATTTGCAATTCTTTCAATTAAAGTTGTCGTTACAGAATTTCCTGCTTGCATATAAAGTTTACTATTTGCAAGTTTTGGAATTTTATATTTTTCGATTGGATAACCTTGGAAAGCAAAACATTCTTTTGGTGTTAATTTTCTGATTCCAAAATCGTCTTTTATCAACGGAACATTATGTCCACCAGAACCCATATTTGCGGTTAATGTTGGACAAAGATTACTTTTGTTTTCTCTTGCATAAACTCTTCTCCATTGATAAACAGTATCTTTTGACAACATTGTTTTTGCAAGTTCAGGATAATATTGATGATCTTTTTTGTAATAAAAAATATCATCTTGCTTTTCTTTATCTAAAAAGTCGTGAATTGTTTTTGTTAATTTGATTGGTTTAGGAAACTCAAATTTCGCATAATTTTTCACTTGTTTTGGGTCAAAAGCAACTATAAAAATTCGTTCACGATTTTGCGGAACATTTGCGTGAGTTGCTGAATTTAAAACTTTTGCAAATGTTTTATAACCTAATTTTTGTTCAAGCGTTTCAATAATTGTTTTGAATGTATTCCCATTGTCGTGGGAAACAAGATTTTTTACATTTTCTAAAAACACAACTTTTGGTTTGTGTTTTTCTACAATTTGCTCAATGTCAAAAAACAAAGTTCCTCTTGTGTCTGCAAAACCTTTCTGATAACCAGCAATCGAAAATGCTTGGCAAGGAAAACCTGCACATAAAATGTCAAATTTTTCAGGAATATAATTTTTGTTTCGTTCTTTTGTTATATCGCCAAACGGAACTTCTCCAAAATTTTCTCGATACGTTTTTTGTGCATCATTGTTCCATTCACTTGTAAAAACGCATTTTCCACCAACATTTTGCAATGCTAATCTAAATCCTCCAATACCAGCAAATAAGTCAATGAATTTGAAACTGTAATTTTCTGGAGTTGGAAACGGAACGTTTTCAACTTCAAATAAAAGTTGTTGTAAAGCATCTTCTGCAACAATCGGAAGTTCAGTTTCCTCTTGTTTATATTCTACGAAATTTTTTAAAGTTGAAATTGCATCCTTTTCGTAATGCTTTTTTACGCCATTTCTGTAATTATGCAGATAATGTGTCAAAACGGCTTTGTCTTCAATGCCTTCAACAAGTCTAATTTGATAGCTTTTGCCGTCAAATTCATTAATACTTATTGTCTGTTTTAAACTCATTTATTTTGTCTGTTAAAATTTGAGTGCAATTTACAAAAAAAAATGGTTAGATTTTATGCAGTCGAGTTTACACGCAATTTTGGTCGCATTGCCTACAACGGTTTGCAGCTACAAGAAGTTGGCGATTTCGAAGCACAAAACTGTCTGCCAGCACTGAACTTGATACGAAGCACAAAGCTTCATTTAACCACTGAACCGCCAATTTCTTGTAGGTGCTGTTATAGGGCGTTTTTCTTCTTTGTCGTTGTGTCAACTGTCCACTCAAATTGTATTTCATTTAGCTTGTCAATTCGTTCTTGTATTAATGTGTTTCTTTTATAGCCACGTCTTTGAAGTCCTACCCAAATATTTAACTCTTTATCAAATGACTTTGAAACTCGGCAATCACCATATTGCTTTTTATAGTCACAAAGTAATTCATAAAAAATATTCCAACGTGCTTCTTTTGTATCTTCTCTTGATAGTCTTAAACCTAATTGCTCCAATAGACTTTCTTGTTCATCACTTAGTTTGCTGTGTCTATAACGTTTTTGTTGATTGAAAATCCAATTTCCAATTTTCGGATACTCTTTATTGTCTTGGTTAATTTCGTTAATATTTACTCCGTTTTCCTTGAGCTTTTTAAGTTCTTCAAAATTTTGTCGCCATTCTGTTGTTATATGGCTTCTTTTGTTGCCAGTCGTTTGTGCTTCGGTGCGAAGAATAACACCCATCATCCCAATTCTTTCTAACTTCTCTTTGTTTTCTGGTTTTGTCCCTCGTTTTTTTACACTATAAACAAATTGTCCAAGTGAAACACCATCAATCGTATAGCTTAATGGAACATAAAAATTTCCAAACTCTTCCTTATATTTTAAAAGTCTTTGAATTTTTTGATTAAAGTCGTGTTCATCCAAATCCCAGATTATTCCTTCAGCTTCTAACAACTCAATTCTGTCTTGTGATAAAATTCCTTGTTTGCGATATACTGCTTGGTCATTTCTCCACTTCCCAAGTTTGTATTCATCAGAATTTCTTTTCTGCTTTGGTTCTCTTTTATATTTCTTCTTAAAGTCGGAATATTGGGATAATGTTTCTAACCATTGGTCATCGTGTTTTACTGTCAAACCCGCATTTCTTGGACCTACTTCCCAACTAAATTTAATTTCGTCCAGCTTCTTAATTCTGTAATCAGTCATTCGTTGGTCACCCTTTTTCTTAAAATGTCGCTGCATAGCGACAAAGTTTGAAAGTCTATAAAAAGGGTCGTTTCGGTCTTTACGTCTTGGCACATCAGAATGACCGTTTTCATTGAAATACGTTTTCAATTCTTGATAATATCCTTCCCAAATTTTATCAAAGCGAATTTGGTGTCCGTCACTAAACGAAAATCCAACTTCTATTAGCTTTTCTAAATGTTCTTCGGGAATTCTCTCTTCTCTATAAAGGGCTTTTTGCTTTACATACCATCCATAAAGTGTTGGATTTTCAAAGTCTCTCGGAACAATTACTGTATTGTATTTTAATTTAAACTCTTTGAACTTTTGGAAGTTTTCAGGCCACATTGCAAAATAATGTTCTGTAAGAGCAATTGTTCTTGGCAAATATTCCTTTTGTTCGGTTTCACTATCAACATTTTCAAGTTCTTCGAGGTCAACATAAGGTGCTTCAATTGCAGTAAAAAGGTCATTTCCTTCTTCGTCTGTAACATTGGTTTTTTCTTTTTCTTCTTCGTCTTTGAAAATTCTCTTTTCGGGGAGAATTAGTTCTCTATCGGTTAAATACTTAATAAGTGCAGTATTTAATTTTTGAAGGTTATGATTGTCTTTACCAAAGAATGAAGCAAAGTATTCTTCTATTTGTTTCAAGAGTTTTGTTCCTTGAAAATTTCCGGAAACAAAATCCATTGCCATTGATGCTTCAATGTTATTAAACAGTCCTGGTCTTGTAAGATTAGAAGAACCTAAAATTACTCTGTTCGCCTTGTCCCCACGAAAAATGTAAAGCTTTGGATGATAAATAGCCCTTGTTCGCTTTGTCGGATTGTAATAAATGAATGTGTCAATATTTCTGTTTAGAAGTTCGAGTAACGCTTCTCTTGAAGTTCCTTTGTCGTCAATTCCTAAATAAAATTCGATTTTTTTATACCGTTCTTTTACTGCTTCAAGTTCGTCAATAAAAACTGATAGTCCTGATAAAGTTGTAAATGCAACAAAACATTGAAATGTGTCAAAATTTTTGTCTTGGAAAGATTTGTGCAAATAGTTTCCTACGGTCGTGTCGTGTTCGTCAAAAAGTCCGTGTCCGAGGAATTCAAATTTCATTGCTGTGTCGTCTTTTTAAAATGCCCTATAACGGTCGAGTATAACCGAAGGCGGGGATTAAGTGCTACTGCCTTATCCTTCGGTACAAATTTAATTAGTAGCACAAATGACCAATTTGCGAATGTCGCCCCGCTTTTGGTTATACTTTGTTAGGGTGCGTTTATTCTTAAAACTATGTTAGGACTTGGAGTAATGATTCAAACACTTGGAGGAAATGAAGAAACTGTAAATGCAGTAAAATCCGCTTTAAATAAAACCATTGAAAAAGTATGGTTAAAAGAAAATGAACTTTTGTTCAAATTTACAGATGGTACAAATCTAAAATTGTATGACGATGGTCAATCATGTTGCGAAACAAGATACATGAGAACCGATGATGATTTATCCGAATATTCAGGTGCAAAATTGCTTGACTTTGAATTAAAAAATGCGCCAAACCAAGAAGATGAATACGGTGACCATGAAATACAATTTTTAGACGTAAAAACAGATAAGGGAATATTTCAAATGGCAAACCATAACGAACACAATGGTTATTATGGTGGATTTTGGATTGTAGCACGGGTGTTTTAAATGCACCCTAACGGCACTTTGTATGAAAAGTAGTGGAATTACACAAAACTATTTGTCTTTTTAAGCCAAAACTTAATTGAGCAAACTAAACTTTTAGCCCTGCGTAAAACCACTATTTTTTATACATAATGTTATGGTTTGTGGTTATTGTTTTGTTAAAATCATAAATTCATTTTGTCTTTTTTGTGGCAAAAGAGAATGTTTATTTATATCTGGACATTCCTCTTTAGAAACTATATTAAATGGTATAAAAAGTTCTACTTTAATTTTTGTGTTATTCTCAAATATAGTAAAATAAACATCTCCTTGTAAATTACATTTCATATCTTCAATATACATGAGTAAATAATTATCATAATTTTTGGATGTAAATTTCCTGCCTTTAAAATATAAATCTTCTAAAGGAGTTGTTATTGTGTTTAATAAAGTTGTTCCATTGATATCTTTAATTAAAGAACGGATAAACAATTTATCTAAAAAAAAGTAACCATCATTATATTTCAATTGTTTTTCGATTCTAAATTCATAAGAATTACCCATAAAAGAACCTTTCCAAGTGCCAACGAATTTATCTAGTTCGTTTTTAGTGTCTTTGATATGATATCCATCTTTAAAAAAGCCATTATTGTCAATTACCTCATCAAAAGACATTATATTTTGTGAGTAATTTAATCCAATGCAAAATATGCAAATAATAAATATTAGTTTTTTCATCTTTTTTATTTTTTTATTTAACATTCTTCTTCTTTACTTGTCCCATCTGCATTTAGTACAGATTTTTTATAAGTACCATCAGATTGCCTTTTTGTTAGAGTTATGCCTTTTATGCCTAATTTGTTAATAAAATCATAAAATAGTTTAGTCATATCTCCACCTGATTTATCGTAGATTTTCAAATATTCGTCTCTCAACATTTTTTCTGTCCACCCACCTAATGCGGCTCTATCGCTAAGAATGTCACCATTATATGTCATTACATAAGTGCCACTTGCAGAAATCATACCACCAATTACACTACTTATTTCTATTCCGTTATAAAAAGCATGTCTTACCTGAGATAAATATGTAACAATATCTGTGTCACTAAGCATATGTACTGAGTTAATATTATTAGTGTGAGTATGTAAAAATCCAACAGAAGAATTACCACCAAGATCAATAGAATGTCCATTGTTAGAAACTGTACCTTGTTGCCAATTACCATCTTTATTCTTACTATAACCATATTCTCTAGATTCATATATTTTAGTTGATAATGTGTCAGAAATGGCTTTAGTTTTTGAGTCGTTCATTAAATTAAATACTTTATTACAAGGATTTGACTCATTTTTAACGCAATTTCCATAAATATCTTTGGTATAACCTGTTTCGCAATCTATTGGGTTAATAGGTGGCGGATTTCCACCACCATCCCATTCCCAATATGCATATTCATTATCAATTATATTATAATAATTTCCAATTAACCCACCTAAACTTACTGGTGAAGTAGCGCTGCCGGAGTTTGCATTGATAGTTATTTCATTTAAATTTTGGGTCCAAATTAAACAAAATTCACCATTACCACACCCACAGTCTATTGAAGTTGATTTAGAAAGTTTATTGCCTTTTTTACTTAATTGTTCTTTAAAAAATTGTGAGGTAAATTTTCCTTCTTTTACTCGATAACCATTAATGAAATTTCCGTTTAAATCTGTTATTTGTATAATTCCTGAAAATGAGTTGCTTACATTCAATTCTGTTGAAAACATGTTAAATAAGACGGCATGAATTTCATTATTTTCTTTTATCAATAAAATTCTTGAATAAACTGATTTATGAATTGTATTTGCTGGAATTACTGCTAAAAATTCTTTGCTGTTAATTAGAGATTCGTATTTTAGCGAAGTAATGTCATACTTTAAATCTATGGAACGACCTGTTCTGTTTGACGTTTTATTTTTTTCATAAGAATTTAAGAATTCTAAAACTTCTAATTTACTTACAGTTTTATAAACTGAATCTTTTTGAACAATTATTTCTTCTTGTTCACAATTTGTCAATGTTATTAAGAAACCTATTAAAAGGATTCCTAATTTAAAATAATTTTTGATTTTTCTTTTTTTCATATAGTTTAAATTTAATTGGTTGATATTCAATTTTATTTAAACAAGTCACAATTTTTGGTTTGTGAATTGCCATAAACCATAACGGTCGGCGGTATGAAATCGTTGGGGAGTGCGGGCTACTATCCTGTCGAGTTACACTGAACTTGATGCGGGGTAGAACGCTTGCATAACCACCTAAACCCCAATGTTTTATACCGCTTGTTAGGGGCTGGTGTTCTTTGTTTTCAATCAATTTTCCTTTCAATTTGCTACACTGTTTCTGTCTGGCGTGCGTTGGGGCAGGCATACTCTTTGGCAAGTTTTGGTTTGTGTGTCGGCTTTTCGAGCGACTTGCCAATGTGTATGACTGCGAAGCGTTGGCTTGGTGTGTTGTTTCTATCATATTGCAATTTTTTTGTCGTACAAATAAGTCTGGAAACCAATGAATGTGTTTCTAATAGATGCAATATCTCCAAGTTCCTTTTTAGCGTCTGCAATCGCATGATATTTCAAAACAAGCAAGTCTCCAATTTTTGAATCGTCCAATTCGTCAACACCTTGTTTAACATACTGGTTTAATACAAAGTCTAAAAACTCCTGCTGTTTTGGGTCGTAATCGATTAAGTGAATTTTCGCTTTATCTGCTCTTTCCGCTCTTTCAATTATGTCTGAATGGAAAGCGATATAAGCCAAAACATCATACAAATCGCTATTTACAGCGTTTAGTATTCTTTGAAATTCTTGAAGTTGTTGTTTGGCAAACCCCTTTTCTGTAAGTTCTTCAAGTAGTTTTTTTCTTGTATCGGGTTTGCTCCAAATTGTTCTTAATTCATCTTCACTTTTGAAAAGTGCAGGTAAAGCACCAAATAATGACTTTAAAAATTCTTCTGCTGATATTGGTGTTCCGTCAGGACTCCAAAATGAAGTACTTACCATGTGTTGAAACTGTCTGACTTTACCGTCTGCCAATTTCACTTTTACCATTCTCCTTGGTGGATTGTCGCAACGGCACATAACATATCCGCAAACTTCACAAGCTGGTTCTGGCTCTCGGACACAAATACAAGGTCTTTGACCGCAATATTGACAAGGTTGTGGTTGTGGCCTTGGCTCGGGTGTTTCTGGTTGCTCGGGTTCTCCATCCCATTCAGGGTCGCTGAAATGATGATGAGCCTTTACAAAATCGAAGATTGTGAAATAATCCTTTCCGTCAAATAAACGAGTGCCACGACCAATGATTTGTTTAAACTCAATCATGGAATTGACTGGACGAAGCAAAACAATATTTCTTACTTCGGGTGCATCTACACCAGTACTCAACTTTTGAGAAGTTGTAAGAATGGTTGGAATGCTTTTCTCATTATCTTGAAAATCTCTCAAATGTTGTTCGCCCAATTTTCCATCATCTGCGGTAACTCGGTGACAAAAGTTTGGATTTTTTGAAGTTGCATATTGATTGATTAAATCACGAATTGCCAAAGCATGTAATTGAGTTGCACAGAAAACCAATGACTTTTCGCTTTGATTAATCAAGCTCATAAAAATCTTTACACGATATTCTTCTCTTTCTTTAATCTCGATTATACGGTTCATTTCCGCTTCTGTGTAGCGTTTACCTTCTTCAATTTCGCCTTCCAAAACGGTATCGTCCGAAGTAAACAAATATTCATCAATGGTTGTGTCTATCTGTTTTACTTTGAAAGGAGTTAAGAAACCGTCATTGATTCCATCTTTCAACGAATACACATAAACTGGCTCACCGAAATAATCGTATGTATCTGCATTTATTGTTCGTTTTGGCGTTGCTGTTAAACCTAACTGAACGGCTGGTTTGAAATAATCCATAATGGCTCTCCAACTGCTCTCGTCATTAGCTCCGCCACGATGACACTCGTCAATAATAATAAAATCAAAAAAGTCATTTGGATATTCGCCAAAGTACGGTGTATCATTTGGCCCGCTCATAAATGTTTGGAAAATAGTAAAAAACACATTTCCGTTTTTTGGCACTTTGCCTTTTTTCTTTATGTCGCTTGGATTGATTCGAACCAAAGCATCTTCTTCAAAGGCTGAAAAAGCATTGAAAGCTTGGTCGGCTAAAATATTTCTGTCAGCTAAAAATAAAATCCTTGGACTTCGCTGTCCATCTTTGTTAATGTTCCATTTTGCCTGAAATAGTTTCCATGCAATTTGAAAAGCAATAGCTGTTTTACCTGTCCCTGTGGCAAGAGTTAATAAAATACGAGATTCGTTATTCGAAATAGCTTCTAAAACTTTAGTTATTGCATTTTCCTGATAGTATCGTGGTTGCCATGTTCCGCTTCTATCTTCGAATGGAACGGACAATAATTTTTCACGCCAAACGGCAGAAATTGGTTGCAATTTGTCTTGTTCACCAAAGGTCAATTCCCAAAGTTCATCAGGTGTTGGATATGAAGTTACATCTCCTTCTGTTCCTTCCTGCATATCAATGCGGTAAATCTGTAATCCGTTTGTACTGTATGTAAAACGAACTTGTAACCTTTCAGCATAGTCTTTGGCTTGACCTACGCCTTCGGTGTAATATTTATCTCTTGCCTTGGCTTCAATCACTGCAAGATTCCTGTTTTTGTATTGCAATATATAATCTGCCTTGTCAGGTTTACTTCGCTGACCATGCCCGATTAATCGACCTTTATTAATTGGAAACTCCATGCGAATGCGGCTGTTTTCCACAACGCCCCAACCTGCTGCTCTTAAAACAGGGTCGATTAATTCTGCTCTTGTTTCGGTTTCGTTCATTTTATGAAATTAGCCATGTTACTAAATCAGATATTTCAATGTGGTCAGACGGTAAAATCACATTCAAAGCTTCAGTTTCAAGTCTTGCATTAAAACTCGCCCAACCTGCTTCATTTTTTGGAATTCCGCCTAAATGGTCTTCGATTGTTCCTTTAATCCAAACATAAATACCTGCTGCTTTCATTTTTGTTTTTAATGCTTCAAGATTTGCTTGTATTGTAGATTCTTTTGCAAGTAATCTAAAAGCATCTGCTGCCGACATAGAACTATGTTTGTTTGTAGGCCATCCATCATTCAGATTAATTGAATGAGTTGGAGCAATAGTTGCGAGATGAGTTTTTATAGCAGATACATCTGTATCACCAGTTGCTAAAAAGCCTTCTTTTTCTCCTTCTTTAACTGCGTAATCTAAATCAACAATTGCTTTTGTTGGTATATCCATCATTTGTAAAACTGACATCGCTTTCTTTGTATTCCCTGAACCACCCATTGAAACAAATGCAGTTTTGTGCAGACCAACTGTTTTCCCTGATACTTTTTGAATAATAGAAGGCATCAACCTATTTTCAGTTGTGCCTTCAGCTAAAATTACTCTTTCTGAAAAAAGAATATTTGATGAGTGACTTAACGAAAATAAAAGCTCCAATTGACTTGGGGCATTTGCAACAACAGCTGGAATTGCAGTTTTTAATGAGTTTCTTTTATGAGTTCCTTGCGTTTCATTTTTTCTAATGAGCAATGTATTTTCAACATCTTTTGATGTTATCATAAATGGTGAATGAGTTGAAAATATTACTTGAAAACCTTGAACTGAAAGTGTTTTCAGCGCATCCCTTAAAACTTCAATAGCTTGCGGGTGCAAATACAATTCAGGTTCATCAATTAATAAAATCGTATTTGATGTTTGCTCTCCGGATTCTCTTTTAATATCAGCAAGGTGACGCACTAACGCCATTTGAATTGACCTTTGTGCACCGTGTCCAAGTGCTGAAACATCTCTACCAACAGGATTGAGATTTTCAAAAACCTTTATTGTTCCTTTTGAAAATACTTCTTTCAATTCGGGAGTTGGAACATGGACTTTGATATTAACTCCTGGGAAAAATGATTCTACTTTTCCATTTACAGCAGCATCAAAAGCATTTAATTCAGCAGCTCGTGAAGTTCCGTCAGCATCTAAAAGGTCTTTAATTCCATCTAAAGCAGTTTGAACTTGTGTGCTGTAACTGGTTTGTATAGGCCCAATGATTTCAGCCAAAAGTTTTCCGATAGTTGTGGTGTTTTTGCTTTTGCTAACATCTTCTTCTGCGTTTTCCATAGCACCAATATGAATTGGCTCGGGGAAAAGTGCTTGTATTGCTTGGTCAAGTCCTGTTGGGTTGGCTCGCCATTCGTTAGCTGTTCCAATGTTTGCGGGGTCTTTCACTAAAAGCCTTATTTGTGCAACTCCTACATTAGGTTGAGGTTGCACTCTTTTAATAGAAAGAGTATCGCCTATCAAAAAAGGCTGAATGGAAGTTCTTTGATTTTCGGGTAACTGGTCTAAAATGGCTTGTGTAATTCCTGAAATAACGCCTTCCATTTCAACTGGTAAGGCTGTGTTATGAAATGAAGTATCGGTTAATGCTGTTTTTCTTAAAAGCCATTTTATAGCTTCAAGCATATTTGATTTCCCAGCATTGTTGTAGCCGACAAGCGGAGTGAAGGCGGACAATTCAAAAGTCTCATTTCTGATTGACTTAAAATTTCTTATCGTTATTTCAGAAAGTATATGTGTCATTATTCTGCTTCTATTAATTCGTTTTCAAAGGCTCTTTTTAAAATACCCGACTTAAGTTCATTTAGTAATTCAATCTTATTGCTATAAATTGATGAAAGTCTCAATACTCGTTCATTTAAGGCATTTAAACTTGAAACAATTTCTGTTTGCTTCTCAATGTCAGGTAATATAACAGTGACATCATCAAGCATGTATCTTGTTATTTGATTTATCATGTTGTATTCACCTTGACTAATCTGTTTTTTGAAACCTTCTGTTTTGAAAAACCATAATAGGAATGGGTTATATTCACTTCTAATAATCATCATAAAGGTTCCAAAGGTCATTTTTTCATGTAGATTACTTATAGGGGCAGTTTTACCAACCAAATGCTTGCTACCATTTCGACTACACATGAGAATGTCACCTTCTTGAACAAATATTTTCTCTTTAATTTTTGTGTTAACTCTTACAATATCTTCAAAATCAAGTTTGTCGTTTTGGATATTTGATGACCTTAATACTATTGTGCCATTTGAACTAACATCCTTTGGCGAATACGTCAAGCCATTAAAATACTCTGCAACATCTTTTAATTTCTTTTGCTCCCAGTGATAATCTTTATTATTGAACAAGGATGATAGATAATCATCAAATATTGATTTGGCATTTTTTAGATTTGATTCAATATTAATAATCGCTGTATCAATTTTTAAATATGCTTGGTCTAATTCCAAAACCAGTCTTCTCTGTTCTTCGATTGAAGGCTTAATCAATGGACAATCAAGAATATCGTCTTTGCGTAGGTTGGTTTGGTTTTCTCCGTTGTTGAAAGCCAAAAAGTGTTCATTTCGATTGAGTTGGTAATACAAATATTTGGTGTCAAACTCTTTGCTTCGTATGCAGCAAATACGTTGATTCAACGAATAAGTATCATCTTTGTCAATGATAAAACACTTGGCTAATGCTTTGCCGTTGGGCACATCACTCATTACCATTACAATATCGCCTTTGTATAAAGGAAACATTTGTTCGTTGGTGCGTTTGAATGATTTGCCTTCGGATGAAATGAATTTTGAATTGACAACAATGTATTTTCCATTTTCGTTAATGCTCTTTTCATGGGCTTTCCCATTGAAAAACTCACATGATTTTCCTAAAGTGGTTAATTCAGCTTGGCTCATGAAAACATCTCTTTTATACCGTTCAAAATTTCGCTTGTTTCTTCGTCCAATGCTTCCATTTCTGCCAATATCTCATCCATCGAACGGAAAGTTTGTTCCACTTTCCCATTCGGGTTTTTCACACTCAAATCGTAATTGCTGGTATTGATACTTGAAACATCAACCGTCCAAGAGTTATCAGAATCAGCCAAAGTTTTTTGCAGTTGCTTAAATGCTGAAAGGTCATCATCATTCAACGGTGAAGTTTTGCCCAAACTTCTGCCCGGAATACATTGGTAATACCAAATGTTTTTTGTCGGCTCACCTTTAGTAAAAAACAACACAACCGTTTTTACACCTGCACCTAAAAATGTTCCTGCGGGCATATCCAAAATGGTGTGCAGGTTACAACTTTCCAATAAATGCTTTCGCAACGAAACCGAAGCATTGTCTGCATTGCTCAAAAATGTGTTCTTGATTACAATACCTGCTCGTCCGCCTGCCTTCAAACTTTTAATAAAATGCTGTAAGAATAAAGAAGCCGTTTCACTGGTTTTGATATCGAAGTTTTGTTGCACTTCTTTACGTTCCTTTCCGCCAAATGGTGGATTGGCAAGAATTACATTGTAACGGTCTTTCTCCTGAATGTCTCTGATATTCTCGGTCAGCGTATTGGTGTGAATGATGTTTGGGGCTTCAATGCCGTGCAAAATCATGTTCATTACACCAATAATGTAAGCCAAATTCTTTTTCTCTTTTCCGTAAAGTGTGTTTTCCTGTAAGGTTTTCAGGTTGGCTGTATTTTTCTCCATGCGGTCATACATGTATGCGTATGCTTCGCACAAGAAGCCCGCACTTCCGCATGCTGCATCATAAATCTTTTCGCCAACCTGTGGATTCAGCACTTCAATAATGGCACGAATCAAAGGTCGTGGCGTGTAATACTGTCCGCCATTGCGACCAGCATTGCCCATGTTTTTAATTTTCGTTTCATACAAGTGGCTCAATTCGTGCTTGTCTTTAGAACTGCCGAAAGGCAGTTCATCAGTCATTTCAATAATTTCACGAAGATTGTAGCCACTTTTTACCTTGTTTTTCAGTTCGCTAAATATCTCGCCAATCTTGTATTCTATCGTTTTGGGATTATCCGCTTTTTGTTTAAATCCTGCCAAATAAGGGAATAGTTTCAAATCGACAAACTTAACTAGGTCGGGGCCTGTCATAGCTTTGTGATGGTCAAGTTTTCCGTCGGCTGTTTTTGGCATTGCCCAATTTGGCCAACGATATTCTTCGTCAAGTATAAATTGGTAATCTTTCCCTTTTAAAGCTTCTTCATCAGCTTTTTCTCTCTCCAATTCGTCAAGATAACGCAAAAATAAAACCCAAGAAGTTTGTTCGATATAATCCAATTCACTGTCCGCTCCTGCGTCTTTGTATAGAATGTCATCTATGTTTTTAAAAGTCTGTTCAAACATTATTTAGTCCTTATTTAAAATTCATTTTCAATTAACAGCAAATATATCAATATCCGCTGGTGCGTCGGCAAGAAAACAGCTCTTTTGCAAACTTTGGTCGTGTGTCGGCTTGTGCGGTTTGCAAATGTGCTGTTTTGTGCGTTGGCTGTTCATTTTATCGTTTTTCTTTTTCTGTCTTTAAGTAGCAAATTGTCCGCTGTGTCGTTTTTTTACACTTGCCCCTAACGGTCACGTATATGAAACGTTTGGTATTTCGAAGCACTTTCCTGTCAAGTTACAAGAACTTTTGATACGGGGTAGTATGCTCGATAACCCACTGACTGCCAAATGTTTTATATACGATGTTGTGTGCTGTTTTTATTTCATTTCAATCAATTCGAATTTAATCTTAACAAGATATTTTTTAGGAACTTGTCTGTCATAATACTTACCATATTCTCCAAAATCTATTTGAATTCTATCAGGTAAATTATCTAAAACAGAAACTACCTCTTTGTCTAACACTGGCTCAATACCTCTTAGAATTTTAATATCTGATATTTTACTTTTCTCATTGATAGAAAACTTCACATAGACTACGCCACAAATCCCATTATTTATAGCTGTTTCAGGATATTCAATAGAGTCAATGAAGTATTTACGAAAATCCTTTTCTACAGATGTGATGTTATTTATGAAATTAACTGAATCATTTAAATGATGAATATCTATACTGTCTAAAATTTTTCTTGTCCTTTCGGTCTCTATACGATTAAATGTGGTATCTGGTAAACCAACAATAATCGTATCTGGTTTTCTAAACAATCCATTTTTCTTTATTATACTTCCTTGATAATTGTGTCTTTTCTTTACAAATAATCCATTTATAAGTATGTCGTTCAATTCTGTTGGAGACTCTTCCAAAGTAATATTTACTATAGTATCATTATTTATAGAAACTTCTTGGCATTCAAATCCCACAAAACAATAACGTAGAGTATTATAGATTGAATCAATTGTAATAGAATAATTTCCTTTGTTATCAGTAACTGTCCCGATATTTGTATGTGGTATCCAAATTGATGCACCAGCTAATGGTTCAGAAAATTCGGAAATCACCATACCAGAAATCGTCTGTCCAGAAGTATTAATCGTAAAACAGAATAATAAAAAACCTAATATAATGTTTCCTAATTTATTCATGACAATTGGTAAGTATCCTTGGTTTCCTAAAATTGCACACAACGGTGAGTATAAGAATAGTAGCCGATTGCGTGGCACTTGCCTGTCAAATTACAAGAAAGTTGAAGCGGGCTAAAACCCTTGATTTTACTACTGTCTCGGCTATTATTTTTATACATTGTTATGCTTTCGCCCTTTATTGTTTCAGTATGTATTTGTTCCTGCAATTATTGCTTCATTAATGTTTGAATAAAGTTGTTCTGAAAGTCTGTCATAAATTGCGTTGTCTTCTTTACTTTCAAATCCTAAATCATTCCATGACCCCATTCCACCAAATACCCAAGCTGAACCTGCAGAATATATTATCTGTTTCGCTATAAGTGAATAATTATCAATTGGAATTAGGTCATTGTGATAGTAATTCTTTTCTGGTGTCAAACTGTCTAATGTTGCTTTGGACTTATCAAATTGTTCGCCCCAACTTTGCAAGTTTTGTTTAAAAGCAAAATCCGCTATTTCAGTGAGGGTTTGTCGCAGTTTCTCTTTTATTTTTTCATTGTCAATTTGAAGGTTGCTTACGTGTTGCTTCTTTACAGTCATTCCATAATTCACTGTCCATATTTTTCTGTCGGAAGCATTTTGATTTGTTACTTCCCATCTGTTTGCCCAATAGTTTGAATAGTTGTCATAAACAGCTTCAATTAACCAGCTTCCACCACCACCTACAAGTCCTGCAAGTTTGTGGTCTTTTGCAAAGCTTTGGTCTTTCGAGTATTCAAAGTAAAGTCGTAAATGTTTGCAACCGTCAGTTTTTAAATAACTGAACCAATCTGTTGGATTATTGGCAATAACACTTTCCTTAGTTTTTGAAAAGAAAAACGATTTCTTAAATTCTCTGAAGTCAACTTTATTACAAAACTGAAATGTCGTATTTTTTGAATTAAAGTCAGTCGGGACTTGTCCATTTTTTAAATAGTCGTTTCCGAAAGCTGTCAATGCAATTATTTGTGCTAAAGTTCCTGTCATTTTATTGTTTGTTGTCGTTTTTTAGGGTGAAGCATAACTTGTTTATATACGTTTTTTTTATCCCAGTTTTGCTCTAATTTGGGGGTATAAGCGGAGTTTTTTTACCCCCTTTTTTAACCCGCCAAAACAGCCATTTTTTTAACGGCTCCGCCCCTCTCAGTCACATGGTTCTTGATCATAGAACGAATATAACCAAAAATCATTCAGCAAACCATCAAAAAAGTAAAATCACTATAAATTATTCAACAATTTTTAAAAGTTCTTGCATTTAATTTAAAAAATCAATCAAACACAGCAACAATTATAAAAATCATTTATACTTTTCCTAAAAAAGTACAAACATAGCAGTCAATTTGGAGGAAAACGAATATAATTAATCTTTTTAACACTCCAAACACCACAAAGTAATTTATATTCATTTTAAACAACTGTCTAACAGTCTTATATTCAGGCAGTAAATCAACAGAAAAAAACATCAGTTTAAACAATATTCAACTTATCAAACGGATTTTCAATTTTTTGTAAACTGCTGCTACTTACATGCGTATAAATCATGGTAGTTTTTGGGTCATTATGGCCCAACAGCGTTTGAATCAGGCGTATATCGGTGCCACTCTCCAATAAATGCGTGGCGTAGCTGTGTCTAAGCGTATGCAAGGTCACATTTTTGCTGATACCCGCCGCTGCCACTGCTTTATGAAAAATGGCACGCGCACTGCTCGGATCGTACGGTCCGCCATTGCCGCCTTCAAACAAGTAAACCTTTGGTTTGTACGACTGATAATACGAGCGAATTAACTGTAAAATTTTCGGACTCAAAGGAACAAAACGGTCTTTTTTACCCTTCGCACTTTTCAAATGTATCATCATACGTTTCGAATCAATAGCATTTAATTGCAAACTTAAAGCCTCGCCAATGCGCAAACCACACGAATAAATTAAACTAAGCAAGGTTTTGTGTTTGCTGTTTTTAACCGAAGTCAAAAGCGCAGCAACTTCATCCATACTCAGCACTTCGGGTAATTTTTTTTCCTTCTTCGGTCGTTCCAGTTTGTCCACCTGCAAATGCGTATTGCTGTATTTTTGATAAAACAGTTTTAAGGCATTGATAAGCTGATTTTGAAACGTAGTCGAATAATTGTTTTTAAGGATGTATTGCTGATTAAAACGAACAATATCCAATTCTTTTATTTCTGATATCGATTTCTGATGATAATACCTAAAAAACAAATCAAGCATGGTAGCATAGGTGTTGATGGTTGATTCACTGTAACGCTTCTGACGCATCCATTGGCCAAATTTTTTAATCAGTTCCAGATGCTTCTCATTTTTAATGGCTACAACCGATTTGTCACCAACCAATAATCCATCGTGTTCATCAAACCGCAATAAACCGGCGTCAACTGTCCAATCTTTTTTGAGTACATGTTCAAACAACCGGTCAAAATCAGCTTGCGTATGCGCAATGTAAAAGGTTTTGAAGGTAGCACTCCAGTAAACGCCCTGCAACTGTTTTAAGTACTCCTTTGCCGCAAAATTATACGGAAAACGGATAGCAATCTGTGCGGCGCCATGCACCGTAATTTTTTCCAAAGCAATTTTCATAAGTACGAATATAACAAATAATTGCATTAAAAAAACACCAGATTAAAAGGCTTCAAAAGTGTTCAAAAATTAAGTCAAGCAAGCCCGTAATTCTAAGTTTTTAATGTGGTACTTTCCGTATTTAGTGATTCTTTATTTTTAGCAATAACGCAGTTGTACCTAATTTCAATAACCGATTAAGCAATTAAACAGATAAACCTTAAAACGTTTAGTGCTTAGTTTTTAACTTTTAGTTGTAAGGCAATCGGATGCATCCAGAACCAATACTTTGATACGTAAGCAACTCAATGTGACAACAATCAAATAATCACGTCAGTTCGAGTTTCCGATGCAATCGGAAGTATCGAGAACCTGGTTTTCATTTTATAGTAGTATCAAAAACAAAAAAAAGACCTAAAAACACATAATTTTTAAGTCTTTCTGATTGTTGTGCGGGCGATAGGACTCGAACCTACACACCTCGCGGCACCAGATCCTAAGTCTGGCGTGTCTACCAATTTCACCACGCCCGCAGTTGTGGAGTGCAAATATAAACAATAGTTGTAAACTGCAAACAACTTCCATTTTATTTTTTTATTTTTGAGCAAATAAAATTTTAATAAATGGAATCAATAAAAACTTACGTACAACAACATAAAGATCGATTTGTAAATGAATTAATCGATTTACTTAAAATACCATCCATCAGTGCCGATCCGGCATACAAACAAGATGTCTTAAACACGGCCGAAGCATTTAAAACCAGATTGCTCGAAGCGGGCTGTGATCAAGTAGAAATCTGCGAAACCCCGGGTTATCCAATCGTGTATGGTGAAAAAATAATCGATCCAACATTGCCAACCGTATTGGTGTACGGACATTACGATGTGCAACCGGCCGATCCACTTGAATTGTGGGACAGCGAGCCGTTTAATCCGGTAGTTAAAAAAACAGCCATACATCCCGAAGGAGCCATCTTTGCACGTGGCGCCTGCGACGATAAAGGGCAAGCCTATATGCACGTAAAAGCATTGGAATATATGACCAAAAATAACGAGCTGCCGTGCAACATCAAATTTATGATTGAAGGCGAAGAAGAAGTAGGTTCGGTAAGCTTAGGCTGGTTTGTAGAGCGCAACCACGAAAAATTAGCCAACGATGTAATTCTGATTTCCGATACCGGCATGATATCCAAAGAACAACCCTCGATTACCACCGGTTTACGCGGATTGAGTTATGTTGAAGTAGAAGTAACCGGACCAAACCGCGATTTGCATTCGGGCTTATACGGGGGCGCTGTAGCCAATCCAATTAATGTACTGGCCAAAATGATTGCATCTATGCATGATGAAAACAATCACATTACCATACCGGGCTTTTACGATAAAGTAGAAGAATTGTCGGCAGCAGAAAGAGCCGAAATGGCCAAGGCTCCATTTTCATTGGATGCTTACAAACAAGCACTCGATTTAAACGATATTTATGGAGAACGTGGGTATACTACCAATGAACGTACGTCTATCAGACCAACTTTAGATGTAAACGGTATTTGGGGTGGCTATACCGGCGAAGGAGCAAAAACGGTAATCGCTTCTAAGGCGTTTGCAAAAATTTCTATGCGATTAGTGCCAAACCAAGATTGGAAAGAAATTACTGAATTGTTCCAAACTCATTTTGAAAACATAGCACCATCAGGCGTGAAGGTAAAAGTAAAGCCACACCACGGCGGTCAGGGCTATGTGACACCTACCGATAGTATTGGCTATCAGGCAGCACACAAAGCCTTGCACGAAGTGTTTGGTGTAGCACCTATTCCGGTACGGTCAGGAGGAAGCATTCCCATTGTAGCCTTGTTTGAAAAGGAACTTAAAAGCAAGTCCATCTTAATCGGATTTGGTTTAAATTCAGATGCCATCCATTCGCCTAACGAACATTTCGGAGTATTTAATTTCTTAAAAGGAATTGAAACCATTCCGTTATTTTTTAAACATTATGCACAATTAATGAAATAGTACTTTTAAAAGTATCTTAACTAAAAAAACATCCTTTTTAGGATGTTTTTTTTATGGTTTCGCTTGTTCTTTTATTGTTTACCAATCGCTCAATTTGTAATGGATTGGCATTTTTAAGAGCATCAGGCAACAAGTCATTCGGCCAGTTCTGAAAAGAAATTGGTCTAACCCAACGTTTAATAGAATGAATTCCTACTGCGGTAAATCGACTGTCTGAAGAAGCCGGAAAAGGCCCACCGTGCTGCATTGACGGACATACTTCAACCCCTGTTGGAACACCGTTAAAAATGAGGCGACCAACCCGGTTTTGCAGTGCTTCTGCAATACTAAAATGAGTACTTAATTCTTTTTCAGTAGCCATAAAAGTTCCGGTAAGCTGACCTTCCAACTGGGTAATCACTCGTGTTAATTCGTTTAAATCGGCACATTGAACCAAAAGCGAAAAGGGTCCGAAAACCTCCTGATGCAATTTTGTATTATGCAGAAAAGTAGCACCCTTTACAGTTAACACCAGTGGTTTACCGTAGTTGCTGCGATGCTCATGCTCGTACGAAACTACCTGTTCAACAGCCAACTGATTTTGCATGGTTTTTTTTCCTTGATCGAATTGATGTGCAATCGCCGGATGCAGCATACATAAAGCTTCAGTTTTTAAAATTTCATCGGCTAAAGACTTAGCAAAAGCTGTTAAATCGGTACCTGCAATGCCTAGCAATAATCCCGGATTGGTGCAAAACTGTCCGCTTCCTAACGTAATGGATTGAGCGTAGGTTTTAGCGATTTCTGCTCCACCTTTATGCAAGGCCTCCGGCATCAGTACTACCGGGTTGATACTGCCCATTTCTGCAAAAACCGGAATCGGTTCAGGACGTTCAGCTGCTAGTTTCATCAAGCTAGTTCCTCCGGCTACACTGCCCGTAAATCCAACCGCTTTTACTTGCGGATGTTTAAGAAGTTGGTTACCAACGGTATAATTCTGGCTGTTGAGGTGCGAAAAAATACCATCAGGCATCCCGGTTTGTTGAGCTGCTCGTATAACTGCTCCTGCAACCAGCTCACTTACGCCGGCATGCATGGGATGCGACTTTACGATCACCGGACAACCGGCTGCTAAAGCAGCAACGGTATCACCACCGGCAGTAGAGTAGGCCAGCGGAAAATTGCTGGCTCCAAACACCACTATGGGTCCTAGCGGAACGAGCATTTTTCTGAGATCGGGTTTGGGTATTGGTTTTCGGTCAGGTATAGCGGTGTCTATCGTTGCATCAACCCAAGATCCATCCAGTAGCAAATCAGCAAACATTTGTAACTGCCAAAGCGTTCTCCCGCGTTCAGCCACTACACGTTCATACCCCAAACCGGTTTCTGTCATAACCTGTTCAATAAGGGTATCACCTAATTGCAGCAGTTCACCAGCAATAGCAGTTAAAAAACTGCTTTTTTGTGTACCGCTATAATTTTGGTAGGCTGCAAACGCACCATGAGCTTTACTAACCGCTTGATTTACTTCATCGGTCGTAGCCTCGTAAAAGAGGGTACTGTTGGTTTGGTTGGTTTTGGGATTGATGGTATTAAAACTGGTAGTACCATCGGATGAAAGGGAATATCCGATATAATTTTTTCCTGTTAACATGTTAAGGTCTTTTAGATTTAGGTAAACTCTCAACTATTAAATCATACGAATGATCAATAAGTTCTTTTAAAAAAGTAGTAGATAAAGAACCGTCAATTGCTATGGTATTCCAAAGCTGCTTGTTCATGTGATAACCGGGATGTACACAAGGATACTGTTCTCTAAGTTCGATGGCTCTTTCAGGATCACATTTTAAATTGATTTTAAAAGGTGGCCTGATATCGGTTAAGGCAAACATTTTACCGGCTACTTTAAAAACAAGGGTATTAGCATCAAAAGGAAAACTTTCGGTAACTGCTTTTTTAGCAAGACAATAATCTCTGAATTCTTCTATGTTCATATGTTAGATTGATATATCAAAGGTACTAATACTAGCTGAAAGTAGCAGATAAGGAGCATTAAAAAAGAGGACCTAGGTCCTCTTTTCAAGTTTAGTAAGTTGTTTATTATTATTTATGGAAAGTTGCTGCTTTTACAGAAAGTTCAGTCATAGTTCTCCAAGAACCTGTTCCTCCAATTCCGTCAACATCTTTATGGCATTTGTAACAAGCAAAGTCTAAAGTAGTTCCTTTTTTATCTTGGTTTGCCCATAAAACACCGGCACCGTCTTTTGTGAAGTAAACAGCGGCAGGATCTATGTTAATTTTAAAGTTATGGTTAGGGGCATCTCCTTCATATTTATTTTTAGAAATAGCATTCTTAACGGTTTTACCCATATGACAATCAATACAAGTTGCAGAATAATGCATTCTTTCAGCATATTTTGGACCAGCATGACATTCTTGACATTTTTTCTTAATTCCCATACCTTTTGCTTTAGCATCATGTTTTGTACTTGAGTGAGGATCGTGACAAGCATTACAACTTAAAGCCGCGTGTTTGTTAGTATTAATTTGCTCAAATTGGTTACGGTGCATTTCCCAGCCTCCAGAGGTTTGTTGTTTCATATTGTCTGCTGTAGCAGCATTTCTTCTCCAATGGCAAGGTGTACAAGAGTTTGCACCTTTAATAATTTTGATGTCTTGCTTGCTTTTAGTTACCGCATGTTTGTTACCCATACCATGACATTGTTCGCAATGAACACCACCGTATTTAAACTGACCGTCCATTCCTGCTAAACCATCTTGAGGGACACCGCCATCAGCTTTTGATTTCCATCCTGTAGTATGGCAAGTTCCGCAATCATATTTTTCAGTACCTACTGGTTTTGTTGAATTATATGCAGAATGCGAGTTATCTGCTGGATTCCACTGAGCTTTACTTCCGGTAATTGTATATCCGTTTTTGTCAATAAAACGCATTTTCCAACCGTAACCTCCAATAGTGTAAGAAATATCATTCCACGTGTATTGTTTTCCATCAACTAATGGTAAAATAGGTTCAGTGAAATTACCAAAATATGGAATTTCCGGTTTTTTACCACTTACTTTAGAAATTTTGTAAGGGTGTCCACTTTCTGCGAATCGACCGTAATGATCAGCATGACATTCGCCGCATTTTTGTGATCCTACATAATCTAAGGTAGTAGGAACAACCACATCAACAACAGGGTCGATAATTGGATCGTCGTCTTTACACGAAACTACCAATACCAATGAAAGCCCTAAGCATAATTTGAATAGATTTTTTAATATATGTTTCATAATAATAAGGTGAATTAATTTTCAATATTCAAATGTCAGCCAATTTTCAGAGTTGAAAACTGATAAAAATCATACATTTTAAGGCAGCGATTGCATATCTTTGAAAACCCAGCTATCCGTCGTTATTTTAACGATATTAATCGAGAATAACTTTAAAAACGCAAAATTTTAAAACTAAAATCCTTAAACCTAAATTCAACAATTGTAATCATGTACACAGATGAATGTAAAAAATGCGAAGACTGTAGGAATAAATCGCCCTTATTTTCATTACTTGCAGACGAAGAATTGAAAATGTTGGGAGAAGTTCGGTACAAAGTTCGGTTTAAGCCCGGAGAAATTATTTTTAAACAAGGAACAGCTTGCCATAATTTATTGTCAATTAGGGAAGGTTTTGTGAAGATATACCTCGAAGATGAACACGACCGCGATTTTACAATTAAAATATCGGGCGTTGATGAGCTTATAGGAAAAACAAGTATTTTTTTGGATAAAAGACATCCCTATTCGGTTGCGGCATTAACTCCAGTAGATGTCTGTTTTATTGATGCTGATGCATTTAAAGAAGTTTTGTTTAAAAATAAAAAATTTGCCGAATTTTACGCTAAATCTTGGGGGGCTTCTAATACGATATTGTGGAACAGAATTCTAAGTTTAGCGCATAAACAAATGAACGGTAAAATTGCAGATACCCTGCTGTATTTGTCAGAAAAAGTATTCCATCACAAAGAGCTGGAAACATTTATCACTCCTAAATTAATTGCTGAAATGTCGGGTGTGGCCAAAGACAATGTAGTACGAACACTTTCGAAATTTCATCAAGAAAAAATTATTGTTTTTTTAAAAGAGTATATTTTCATTCAAGATATTGAAAAACTCAAAGAAATTGCCAAAAACGGATAATAAAAACCACGCTATTTGCGTGGTTTTTTGTAATAAAATTAGAAAATTGCTGAATATTAATTAGTGATAATTAATCGAGGTTGGTAATAACCTCCATGCTTGGAGGAGTTTCAAAGTGTTTTTTTACCGGACACTGACTTACTACATGTTTAATAGCACTTACATATTTTGCAGGAAAATCATCGTTTAAATTTACCAGTATTTCAATTTTTTCAACCATATTAGTTGCCTGATTGTATGCCATGCGCTGTGTTAAGGTAACACCATTTAAAGATAAATTGCGCTGTTGTAAAAACGCCCGAACATAAACCGCAGAACACATCCCCGCAGTTGCTAGAAAAATTAAATAAGGCGATTCGTTCATGGTAATCTCATTTCCGTTAATGCTCGGAACAATCTTTCCGTACGAATCAAATCCAATTTGTATTTCCATAAATGACGATTAAAAATTATACAGCAAAAGTAACTGATAGAAATTCAAGCATTTGTAACGATAGTTACAGACTAATCAAAAAATAAATCAGTTAAAATAGCATCGGTTAAAAACCTGCCTTTTTGTGTTATTAATAAGCTATTGTTTATAAGTGATAAATGCCCGATTTGCAGTTGTTTAGCGATCGATTTTTCGAGGTGTTTTACATAAGTGCTTCCAAATCGATTTTCAACTTCTAACAGCGAAACTCCAAAAGAAGTTCGGAGTCCGGTCATTAAATACTCATTAAACCTGTTGGTGGTACTTAAGTTTTCAGTAGTTAATGGCAATTCTTTTCTTTCAAGCGATTTTATATATTTTGGATTGTTGGCTACATTCCAGGAGCGACTGTATCCGTTAAACGAGTGAGCCGAGGGGCCGACACCCAGATATGAAGCACCGGTCCAATATGCCTGATTGTGTTTGGAGTGAAATCCTTCTTGGCAAAAGTTCGACAATTCGTAATGCAAAAATCCATGTGCTGTGGTAGCTTTCACCAAGTATTCAAAATGTTGATACGCCAATTCTTCTGAAACCTCAGGATATTTTTGTGTTTTTATAAAGTGATGTAAAGCCGTTTTTTCTTCAACGGTTAAGGCATAACTGGATAAATGTGGAATCTTTAAATCGAAGAATTTTTGTAAGTTTTGTTGCCATTTAGCAATGCTTAAATGAGGAATACCGTAAATTAAATCAATGGTAATGTTTTCGATACCCGTATCTTGAATTCTTTTAACTGAACTCTCAGCTTCTTGTGCATTGTGCACGCGGTTCATAAATTTTAAATCTTCATCAAAAAAAGATTGAATACCGATGCTGTAACGATTTACAGCAGTATTTTGCAGTTCGCGTACTTTTTTGGCAGTTAAATCATCCGGATTGGCTTCCAACGTAATCTCAAGCGTCGAAGCTAAATTATAATGCATCGCAACTGCATCCAACAATCGGTTTATTTCATTAGCACTGAGCAAAGAGGGGGTTCCTCCTCCAAAATATATAGTGTTAATGGGTTCGTCTTTCAGGTAATCAGTCCTGATTTTTAATTCGGTATGCAGCGCTTTTAAAAAAGCATCCTTGTTTTTTAACGATACTGCAAAATGAAAATCGCAATAAAAACATGCTTGTTTACAAAACGGAATATGAAGGTAAATGCCTGCCAAAATTAGCTTAATTTGAAACCTTATCGGGGTTTTTAGCGATGAACGCTTTCCAACCGGTATAATTCTTATCAGCAGTTGTATTTCCGGTATTGTAAAAATGGCAAACAGCAGCCGCTAAGCCATCGGTGGCATCTAAATGAATCGGCAGTTCTTTTAATTGCAACAGTTGTTGCAGCATTTTTGCTACTTGTTCTTTGCTGGCATTTCCATTACCGGTAATAGACATTTTAATTTTCTTGGGCGAATACTCAACAATCGGAATTTGACGGTACAAGCCGGCAGCCATAGCTACCCCTTGTGCGCGTCCCAATTTTAACATCGATTGGACATTTTTCCCAAAAAAAGGGGCTTCAATAGCAATTTCATCCGGATGGTACGAATCGATAAGTTCTAAGCTGCGTTCAAAAATTTTCTTTAGTTTTAAGTAGTGGTCGTCTGTTTTTGTTAGGATTAACTCTGTTAGCACTAACAACTCCAAGTTTTTGCCTGTAACTTTAATAATGCCAAATCCCATAACGGTAGTACCAGGGTCAATGCCTAAAATAATGCGTTCCGACTTCATTCAACTATTTTTTGCAAATATAAACCTATTGCTTTTATTTGTACTTGTGATTCACTTCATTCAAAAATACACAAATTCTCTTTGGTGGCTTGTTAAAATAACAATTGTTTTACTTGCCTTAGGGATACTGTTTCAAATGAGCAGCGACAAGCAGTTTACGATTGAAAGTTTTAAAGTTTTTAAATTTACCACCTTAGAGTGGATATTTATTTTTTCGTTGCTGATGATATTATCAATGTTAAACTGGTTATTGGAATCGTTTAAATGGAAATTATTGGTAAATTCATTCTGTCAGTTAAGTTTGTTTAAATCGGTTAAACAAAGTTTAATGGCCCATTCAGTGGCAATGATGACCCCTTTTAAGACAGGTGAATTTGGACTAAAACCCTTGTTTTATAAAAAAGAAAATGCTGCAAAAGTGATGTACCTCAGTTTTTTAACCAATGCAAGTCAGTTGTTTAGTACCATTATTTTTGGAATTTTTGGCTTGATGTATTTTAGTAAACAATACATTTTTGAAGCATCAGATTTAATCACAAGGCATCTGCACTTCACAGGGTTTCTGGTCATTATTTTGCTTGTACTTTGTTATGTGCTTTGGAGACTGATTTTTAAATTTAAGTTAAGGTACTTGGTTAAACGAAAAACACATGTTGAAAACATCGGACTGGCCATGCTGCGTTACCTGGTGTTTTCGCATCAGTGGGTGTTGTTGTTACTGGTTTTAAAGCCCGAAAGTGATTACTTACAGCTAATATCTGCTGTTTTTAGCATGTATTTAATTGCGTCCATATTACCGGTTTTTGCAGCCTTTGACTGGGCAGTAAAAGGTTCAGTGGCGGTGCTGTTATTTTCGTTAATGGGATTTGAAGCATCGCTAATCATAGCCATTACCTTGCTCTTATGGGTTGGTAATTTTTTATTTCCGGCATTACTTGGTTTGTATTTTATGTTCCGTTTAAAACCATTTTATTCAAAAGCTTATGCTTGAAGTTTGGCTTACAGTTTGCGTCTTAATTCTAGCTTCCTACATTTTGCTAATTGGGATGTTAAGCATAGGAGTAAAAAATATGGAAGTTTTTCAACCTGTAGAATTTGAGGAAATTAAGGCATTTTCAATAGTGGTGGCTTTTAGAGATGAATGCGAAAATTTACCAGCACTTTTAGAGAGTATCAGCAAATTAAATTACCCAAAAGCAGCCTTTGAACTTATTTTGGTTAACGATTTTTCTTCGGATACCTCAGTGTCTATAGTTCAACATTTTATAGAAAATCATCCGGAAATTTGCATACAATTACTTAACAATGATTTAGAAACACTTTCGCCTAAAAAACAGGCAATTAAAAAAGCTGTTAACTATGCTAGATATGAATGGATTTTAACTACCGATGCCGATTGTGTTTTAAAGAAAAATCATCTTAAGGTTTTGAATTCTTTTTTAGTTCAAAACAGCTGTACGATGGTAGCAATGCCTGTAATTTTTAAAACAGATAATTCATTGTTGGATCAGTTTCAGCAGTTCGATTTGTTGAGCTTGATGGGCGCTACGCAAGGCAGTTTTCAATGGAGGGTTCCCATCTTGTGTAACGGAGCCAATTTGTGCTTTAATAAAAAAAACTTTGTTGAAGTAAATGGGTACGAAGGTAATGACAACATAGCCAGCGGAGACGATATCTTTCTGATGGAAAAATTTTTAGCACTTGACAATCGTACGGTAAGCTATTTAAAAAGTGAAGCAGTAATTGTATTTACACAGGCTCAAAACTCCTTAAAAAGTTTCGTGCAACAGCGAATTCGTTGGGCTGCCAAAACCACTGCTTTAAAGAAAACTACTGCTAAATTTATAGGATTAACAGTATTTGTAACTAATTTATTACTTTGTGTAGTGCTTTTTTTGCCAAGTATATCGGTTAAAATTGTACTGGGAAGTTGGCTGTTAAAAATGACAATTGATTATATTTTGTTAAAACAAGTCAGTAAATTTTATAAGTACCCGATTAAATTACCCCTTTACGTATTGTTTAGTTTTGTTTATCCTTTTTATGTCAGTTTTATTGCGTTCTTATCGCTTAAAACAGGCTATGTTTGGAAGGGCAGGTATTTTCTAAGGTGAGGTGGTAAACAAGCCTTCAAGCAATTTATCGGCGTTTTTCCACAATAAAATTACTACTAACAACAACAATACTAACAATAAAAATCGTTTGTAGTTGGGTTGTTTTTGTTTTTTAAAACGACTAAAATTATTCATATCTAATTAATTTTTAAGAGCTCTAATCATTTCGCGTTTGCCAATCGGACCTTTTAATTTTTCTACCTGAAAACCGGCTTCCATCATAGCTCTTCTTCCTTGGCCATTGGCAGCGTAAGTTACTAAAATTCCGCCAATTTTAAGGGCATTATACATCTTTTCAAAAATAGCAACTGTCCATAGTTCGGGCTGTACTCGTAAACCAAATACATCAAAATAAATTAAATCAAACGCATTATGTTGAGTAAAATCTTCAAACAGTGCTATTAATTTGGTAAGTTTAAAATTGGCAGTCAGCTTGTGAGTTTTATTCCAAGGAGCCTTATGCATTTGTTCAAAAACTGCATCTAGCGGTGGATCTTGTAAAATTTGTGTGAAATTGAGTTGATTTAATTCCGTTTCCAATACAGGATAAGCTTCTAATGCGACATAGTTAATTTTAAAACGCTGGTTTAAAGCGTATTGAAAACTCAGCAAACAATTAAGCCCGGTTCCAAATCCCATTTCTAAAATATGTATAGGTTCATAATGTTTAAGTTGAAAGCAATAATCCAATCCATTTTTTATAAAAACATGCCTAGCTTCTTGCAATGCACCGTGCTTTGAATGGTAATATTCGTTCCATTCGGGCAAAAAAATTGTGCTGGTTCCGTCTTTTGTAATTGTGATATTTCTAAAAAAATCATCCATAATTTGATAAAAATACAAAATATAATTTAAGTAATTATCACAAACAGAGTAGTTTAATTAATTCTTATGCAATTTTATAACTACTTAATTTAGTGTAATTTACTTTAAAATATAGCTTACGAAAACGATTTCTTTTTGTATCTTTGTGGCCTCAATTAATCTACACTTATGGATACAAATATATCAACTAAAATCAAGGTCGAAAAAATTGCAAAATCGCGTATAAACGAAGTTGATTTTGAAAGCCTGGTTTTTGGTTCAACATTTACCGATCATATGTTCGAATGTGATTTTATAAACGGCGAATGGCAAACTCCAATAATAAGACCCTATCAACCCTTGTTAATGGCTCCTTCAGCAAAAGTGTTTCATTACGGACAAGCTGTTTTTGAAGGAATGAAAGCCTATAAAGACGATCAGGGTAAAGTATGGCTTTTTCGTCCGGATCAAAATCAAAAACGCATCAATATATCAGCTAAACGATTAGCAATACCAGAATTTCCGGAAGAATATTTTATGGATGGTTTACATCAGTTATTGAAATTAGATCACGAATGGATTAAACCGGGTGATGGAAATTCGCTGTACATTCGTCCATTTGTTATGGCAACCGAATCAGGTGTTGTGGCAAGCAGATCAAATGAGTACAAATTCATGATTATTTGTTCGCCCGTTAAACCGTATTATAAAGGTGAAGTTAGGGTAGAGATTGCACAAAAATTCAGTAGGGCTGCAGATGGAGGCGTTGGGTATGCTAAAGCAGCCGGTAATTATGGGGCGCAGTTTTATCCAACAAAATTAGCCATTGAAAAAGGATATCAACAAGTAATATGGACGGATGCCAGTACACATCAATACTTAGAAGAAGCAGGAACGATGAATGTGTTCTTTAGAGTTAACGACACCTTGTTAACAGCACCTATCAGCGATCGAATTTTAGATGGTGTAACGCGTAAAAGTTTAATTCAGATTGCCAAAGATCAAGGAATTGCTGTAGAAGAGCGCCGTGTTTTGGTTTCAGAAATTGTTGAAGCTGCTAAAAACGGAACCTTAAAAGAAATATTTGGCGCAGGAACTGCTGCGGTTATAAGCCCAATTTTAGGTTTTGCCTACGATGAAATTCAATACGAACTGCCAAAAGTTGAAAACAGCTACGCACAAAAATTAAAGAAATTAGTAACCGATATTCAATACAATCGTTCAGAAGATCCATACGATTGGAGGGTTGAGGTTAAATTATAATCATAGAAAGAGCGCTTTAAGCGCTCTTTTTTTTGACATGTTGATAATCCTCAGTTCGAGTTTCTGATGCAATCAGAAGTATCGAGAACTAATAAAATTTAGACAACAAGCCCGAAGGTACCAGTTTCAACACCATAGCTACCAAAGCCCAGCGTTTAGTGATGTACGCCTTTTTCTTTTTAGTAACAATCGCTTGGTAAATTTGTCGGGCAGCTTTTTCGCTGCTGGCCATCCAAAAGGTTTTTCCCAAAGCCATGGGTGTATCTACAAATCCGGGTTGAATATCCGTAATAAAAATAGGTAACTTACTTCTGCGAGCCTTTAACCAAAGCGATTCAAAATAACTGGCTTGATATGCTTTTGAGGCAAAGTAGGTAGGTACATGCCTGTTTCCCCTTATCGATGCAATAGAAGAAATACCAACCAAATGTCCAAATCCCTGTTTCTTAAACAGCTGGTAAGCCAAATTATAACAATGAGTGGCACCAACTATATTGGTTTCTAGCGTTGGTAAATCATGTTCAAAAGCTAATTGGTAGTTGGGTGTCCCGATACCTGAGCTGTAAATTATCAAGTCGATAGTACCCATCTTCGTGAGCAAGGAGTCAAAAACAGCGGTATTTTGATTGAGATCAGTTACATCCTGTTGCATCGCTATAAAAGCTGATGAATTGGTTTCTTTTAGCGCTGTCAGAGCTTCAAACCTTCTTCCGGTAATGGCAACCCTATAACCGTTTTGAACTAAGATTACTGCTAAATCTTTTCCAATTCCAGAACTGGCACCAATAACAAGAGCATTTTTCATGGTTAAATTTTTTATGAATATAAAAAAATCCGTTCATTTTGAACGGATTTTATAGTAGCTTATGTGAAAATTAGTTAATTCTCGTTGGGTAAGGTGGTGTAGTTTTTAGCATAGTACAACATTTGTTCGGCAAAACTGCTAGGGTATTCTACCTTTACATCGGTAATTTTTCCATTTTTATCGGTAAGCGGAACTAATACCGGGTTGATAAATCCGTTATACGGAGCCGCTTTAAAATGCTTGCTTCGTTCCAAGACTTCTTTATGCAAGGCTTGATCTACTTTAACACCGTATTTCTCTACTAAAAATTTTCCACTTTCGTAATCACCTTCCGATTTTATGCGTTGAATTTCGCGAAGAAGTTTTCCAAATAAAGTTCTCAATTTGGCGTAATCATTTACAATGAAATACGTTTTTCCGTTTTTACTTACTTTTTCGATGACATTGTCTTTTTTGCCGTTTTCATAAGCCCAGGCAGCTACCAGTTGACGGTTTCGCATATGCGCCTGTTCGATATCATCGCCTAATTTAACCCTTATTAACTGTGTCATCAATCCATTTCGGATGTATCCATTATAGGCTGCTTGTCCTAATTTTTCAGCACTGTCAGTCAATTTAAGTTCTTCTAATTTGGTATCAGGTAAGTAGTACAGTGCTACCAAATCGGCACGGGCTTCTTCCAAGGTCGATGCGTAATTTTTCAAGGTTTCTTTTGGCATGCCAACGCCTGGGTTAATTTGACCACTGGCATGGCCAATGACTTCGTGCAATGAAGTGTGTAATTTATCAGCCAATACCCCGTAATTATTTTCTAAATCAATTACTTCTTGTGAGAAGGCGAACTCTTTTAATTTCTCTCCACCACCGGCCATGTTATAGGCATGAATGATATTGCCTAAGGAAACAGATTTGGATCCGTGTTCTTGGCGAATCCAATTGTTGTTTGGAAGGTTTACACCAATAGGAGTGGTTGGAGAAGCATCGCCTGCTTCGCCGGCTACATTCACTGTTTTGTAGGATACTCCCACTACATTTTTCTTTTTGTGAGTTTCTACTAAAGTTGAGTTATCTTCAAACCATTGCGCATTTTTAGCTACGACAGCCATTTTGGCCGACATGTCAAAATCGTTAATTTGTACGATGGTTTCGTATGAGCCTCTAAATCCTTTAGGGTCATTATACACTTCTATAAAACCGTTTATATAATCAATGTCGCCCTCGGTAGCAGTTGCCCATGCAATGTTGTAGGCATCCCAGGTTTTTAAATCGCCCGTTTTGTAGTATTCAATTAACAGTCCAAGCGCTTTGGCTTGTTGTTCATTTTCAGCAACTCCTTTTGCTTTTTCTAACCAGTTAACTACTTGTTCAAGTGCGGCAGAGTACATACCGCCAACTTTCCAAACCTTTTCTACCAGTACGCCATTTTCTTTTACAAGTTTTGAATTTAGACCGTATTCAATGGGTCTTAAATTGTTTTTATCGATTAGTTTTGAATAATAAGCATCTACCTCTTTTTCAGTAAGGTCGGGTCCGTAAAAATTGATAGCCGAACCTAAAATTAAATCCTTAGTAGCATCAAGGTTCACTTTTTTAGCATCTTTGTCGTTAAATAATACTTCAAATGCCTCTCCGCTTAGTTCAGTATTAGTTTCTTGAAGCAAACCTGTTAAATACGCTTTGGTAAATCCAGGAACAAATTTATCGGTTGAGTAATGATGATGAATGCCGTTAGCAAACCATATCCGCTTAAGGAAAATTTCAAATTGTTTCCATTCTTCGGTAGTTTTATCACCTTGATAAGTAGTATAAATCTGCTCAAAAGCACGTCGTATTTTAAGGTTATGGCGGTAATTTTGGTCGTACATAATATCACGTCCGGCCAAACCGGCTTGCGTTAAATAATACACCAATTCTTTTTGCTTTAACGTAAGTTTATCAAAATCGGGTATTTGATAGCGCAAAACCTGAGTGTCTTCAAATTGTTCTGAATAATAGGAAAAAGTATCCGCAGTAACCGTATCTTCTGATTTAAGTTCTTTTTTGCACGATATTAGCAATAAAAAACTTATGGAACATAAGGTAATTAAGGTGTTGAGTTTATTCATAATGATGGTATTTTTTTTGAACATCCCCCAAAGTTACTTAAAAAAGCCAAAATATTCGTAACTTAGGATTGCAATACTAAAATCCAATCGTATGAAAATTTTAAAATACTTCGGCTTTTTACTGCTTATCGTATTTGTAGGCGGTTCATTATACCTTGCTACTTTAGACGGAACCTATGATGTTTCTCGCACACGGTTAATAAAAGCTCCGGTTGATGTTGTTTTTGAAACAGTAAACGATTACAAAACATGGCAATATTGGGGACCATGGCAAGAAATTGATTCAACCATTGTGTATGAATTTCCTGCAACTACGGTAGGTGTAGGAGCGACCTATTCCTGGAAAGGTGAATCGGGCAGTGGCTCTATGGAAAATAAAGCTGTTGTTCAAAACGAATCCATTGATGATGTAATTCATTTTGATGGTCAAGGTGATGCTTTTGGCTATTGGCGCTTTAAAAAAGTAGACGAGGGTGTAGAAGTAAGCTGGGGAATGAAAGGCGAAATGCCGTTTCTGGCACGTTTTATGGCTGCTAAAATGGATGCTGAAGTGGGACCGATGTTTGAACGCGGATTGGAGCTGTTAGAAAATTATGTAACTAATGAAATGAAAGCCTATCGTATAGAATCACTTGGTGTGGTAGATTACAGCGGCGGTTATTACCTTTTTCAAACCACCTCCTGTAAGTTTGATGAAATTGAAACTAAAATGCATGCCATTTTTCAAAACCTCGAAAGCTTTATGCATTTAAACAATATTAAGGCATCAGGAAAACCGTTCAATCTAAATCATAAATGGGATGAAGCAATGCAAACGGCTATTTTCTCAACATGTATCCCGATTAAAGAGCGTCTCATAACAACCGACAAAATGGTACAAGTGGGTATGATGAAACCACAAAAAGTTTTTAAAACCGTTTTTACCGGACATTACGACAATTCGTATGTTGCTTGGGAGACAGCATATAAAAATTTAGAAACTCAAGGTTACAAAGCCAAATTAAACGGCGAACCTTTTGAAGTATATGTTACCAATCCGGAAGAGGTGCCCAATCCGGCAAAATGGATCACCGAAATTTACATCCCGGTTGAAATTGAACAATAATAAAAAAGCGGTTACAACCGTTTTTTTATACTTCACTATACCTAAAACAGCTAACCACATGGTCATTAACCATACCGGTAGCCTGCATATGAGCGTAGATTACGGTTGAACCTACAAATTTAAAACCGCGTTTTTTGAGATCTTTAGAGATTTCATCTGAAAGGGCTGTTTTAGCTGGTAATTCTTTTAAATTTTTCCAACTGTTTTTAATCGGTTGGTAATGGGTAAAGTTCCATATATAGTTAGAAAATGAACCAAATTCTTTTTGAATTTGCATAAAAGCTACAGCATTGGAAATGGTAGCTCTTATTTTGAGTTTATTTCTAATAATACCTGCATCCTGTAGCAATACGTCAACTTTCGATGCATCATAAGCAGCAATTTTTTGATAATCAAACTGGTCAAATGCCGTTCTAAAATGTTCGCGTTTGCGTAAAACAGTAATCCAGCTTAAACCAGCTTGAAAAGTTTCCAGGGTTAAAAACTCAAACAATAAGCGATCGTCATAAACAGGAACACCCCATTCGTTATCGTGATAAGCCACATACAGTGGGTCGGTTCCGCACCAGGCACAGCGCATTTTTTCCATTAGATATAAATTTTGTTAAAGATAACCTATTGGGTGTAATTATTAAAAACGTCAACGAGTGTTTTTTGTGGAGTAAAACGGAACAAAAAATATATCGAGAATCGTTTTTAATGTTGTTTTTTCTTGTTCTCGATACAATTTTCTAACGAAAATTACTGACGAAAAATCACCATCAAAAACTAATTACACCCAACGGGTTAAAGATAATATTTTAAATACAGTATCAAAAAAGCTTCAAAATCAATGTTTTGGAACATTTTTTGATGTATTTTTAGGTAAAAATAAACGGTCATGAAACAGTTACTAGTCCTTTTAGTTATTGGTTTAATGGTGATACAGTGTAAAACCACACAGCAACAATCCAACGTGGTGCCCGCTAAAGTAGCCATCGAAAATGACTCAATCGAATACGATATCATCGTAACTGATATTGGTTATGAGCGTTTTCTCCTTACCATTGCCAAGCCCATGGAATTCTATTCCAAAGAATACTACGAATTAAAAAACCGCTTGTATGTTCCGCTGTACAACCAGCAGGTCAGAACAGCAAGAACCGGAAAATGGAGTCAGATTTTTGAACAAGAAATTGAGTACGATCCAACCATAGATTACGGTTTGGAGCTCAACTATAAATTGTACAATTACTTTAAGTTTATAGAGTATACCTACAAAATAAAGCTTTTATAAACTAATAAGCCGCAGCATTTCCGTCTTTTCGCGATTCAGAAGCACCAAAGTATACCCCTTTTTCAGCATCGTACAGTATGGCCTGGTAACCGCCAAAATACCCTCCGTATCCAACTTTGTGTCCTTTGGCAATCAGTTTTTGAATTTCGTCAAAAGTAAAGCCACTTTCGAGGAGTATTTCGCCTTTACCATCAGCTTTTTCTCCGGTTGGTTGCGATGATCCTATGTGTTCAAAGCGTGGTGCATCACCTGCTTCCTGTAAATTCATACCAAAATCGATGAGGTTCATCACAATTTGAACATGGCCCTGTGGCTGAAAATCACCGCCCATCACCCCAAAACTTACATAAGGTTGGCCGTTTTTAGTTATAAAGGCAGGAATGATGGTGTGAAACGGTCGTTTTCCTGGTTCCAATGAGTTGGGTAAACCGGGCGTTAAATCGAAGAGTTCTCCACGGTTTTGCAGCATAAAACCTAGGTTGGGTGGTACCATGCCCGAACCCATACCGCGGTAATTGCTCTGTATCAGGGAAATCATAGTGCCGTCTTTGTCAGCTACTGTTAAGTAAACGGTATCGCCATGCGACAGTTTACCTGCTGTATAATTGCCTGCACGCGGACCAATCAGTGCTTTGCGCTCTTGGGCATATTTCTTAGAAATTAAATCCTCAACCGGTACTTTTGAAAATGCCATATCGGCATAGTACTTGGCCCGGTCTTCATAGGCTAATTTCTTGGCCTCATTCACAATATGCAGGTGTTCTGCACTTCCAAAAGGGATGTTGGTAAAATCATAGAGTTCAATGATATTAAGCATTTGTAAAGCAGCTATCCCTTGACCGTTCGGTGGCAACTCCCAAACATCATACCCGCGATAATTGGTTGAAACAGGCGTAACCCATTCTGAGGTATGTGCCGCTAAGTCTTCATATGACAAAAAGCCGCCTTGCTCTTTAATAAATTGTGAAATAGTTTTAGCAATAGCTCCTTTATAAAAGGCATCGCGGCCATTTTTTAATATATCTTTATACGTATTAGCTAAGTGCGGATTTTTAAACAAATCGCCTTTTTGAGGTACCTTGCCATTGTTGGTATAGGTATTAAACACATTAGGGTATTGTTTTGAAAATCGAGGAACACTGCCGTTGAGGTAATAAGCAATCAATTCAGTCACCGGAAAGCCTTCCTCAGCGTATTTGATGGATGGTCCTAAGATATCACTCATGGGAAGTTTTCCAAATTTTTTATGCAGCTCAAACCAGCCATCTACACAGCCAGGTACACTTACTGGTAAGGGTCCAAACGATGGAATTTTATCCATGTTTTTCGATTTAAAATAATCGATGGATAGTGATTTGGGCGAGCGGCCACTGGCATTTAAGCCATACAGTTGCTTGGTTTTACCGTCCCAAACAATAGCGTATAAATCTCCACCTATACCGCTTCCTGTGGGTTCCATCAAGCCTAAGGCTGCATTAACAGCTATGGCTGCATCCACCGCTGTTCCTCCTTTTTTTAAGATGTCTAATCCGATTTGAGTAGCCAGCGGATGACTCGTTGCTACCATGCCGTGTTGACCGATTACTTCAGAACGTGTTGCAAAATTTTTACCTGTTAAACGGTCTTGCGACCACAAACTTAGGCTGATTAGTATCAAAAGGAAGCTTAGCTGTTTCATGATGTATATGTTTAAGAATATAAAGATAAAAAAACGGGAAAACCTATGAAGAATTTCCCCGTTAAATATAAAATTAAGATGAATATTAGAGTTGCGGACCGGCAGCAACTAAGTTTTTACCTTCCTGATTGTCGGTATATTGTTTGAAATTATCAATAAATAATTGGGCCAATTCGGTAGCTTTAGTATCCCATTCGGCAGGATTTTCATACGTCTGTCTTGGGTCTAAAATTGCAGTATTTACACCTTCTAATTCAGTTGGAACCCGTAAATTGAAAATCGGTATGGTTTTTAGCGTTGCCTTTTCAATGGATCCGTCTAAGATCCTATCAATGATAGCTCGCGTATCCTTGATGGAAATACGTTTGCCCGATCCGTTCCAGCCTGTATTTACTAAGTAGGCGGTAGCTTGGTGTTGTTCCATTTTTTTTACCAGCTCTTCTCCGTACTTGGTTGGATGCAAGCTTAAAAATGCCTTGCCAAAACAAGCCGAAAAAGTAGGTTGTGGTGCTGTTACGCCGCGCTCAGTACCCGCTAATTTAGCCGTAAAACCGGATAAGAAATGGTACTTAGTCTGCTCAGGTGTTAATTTAGAAACCGGAGGCATCACACCAAAAGCATCTGCCGTTAAAAAGATGACCTTAGTTGCATGTCCCGCTTTGGATATAGGTTTTACGATATTGTTGATGTGGTAAATAGGGTAGGATACCCGGGTATTTTGAGTTACCGAGCCGTCGTTGAAATCGATTTTTCCATCGGAATCTACCGTAACGTTTTCGAGTAAGGCATCGCGTTTGATGGCAGCGTAAATATCCGGTTCCGAATCCTTGTCGAGGTCGATGGTCTTGGCATAGCATCCACCTTCAAAATTAAACACGCCTTCATCATCCCAGCCGTGTTCATCATCGCCTATTAATTCGCGTTTAGGATCGGTGGATAAAGTGGTTTTACCGGTACCCGATAAGCCAAAGAACACCGCAACATCGCCGTTTTTACCTTTGTTGGCAGAGCAGTGCATCGAAGCAATTCCCTGCAGCGGCAGGTAGTAATTCATCATGGCAAACATTCCTTTTTTCATTTCGCCGCCGTACCAGGTGCCGCCTATCAACTGCATTTTTTCGGTTAAATTAAATACGGTATAAACCTCAGAATTAAGGCCTTGTTGTTGGTAGTTGTGGTTTATTGTTTTAGAGGCATTCATCACCACAAAATCAGGTTCTCCAAAATTTTGAAGCTCTGCTTCTGTTGGGCGAATAAACATATTCTTTACAAAATGTGCTTGCCAGGCTACTTCCATGATAAAACGCACTTTTAATCGGGTGTTTTCGTTGGCACCGCAAAAGGCATCCACTACAAATAAACGTTTGCCCGAAAGTTGGTCAACCGTCGTCTTTTTTAATTCGTTCCATACCTGGGGTGATATAGGTTTGTTGTCGTTCACCGCCTCAGGCGAAGTCCACCAAACAGTATGTTCAGAAACAGCATCTTTAACAATGTATTTATCTTTAGGTGATCGGCCGGTAAAAATACCCGTCATTACATTTACAGCTCCCAATTCTGATAAGTAGCCTTTTTCGTACCCTTGTAAAGTTGGATTTAATTCCTCTTCATAAAGAAAGTCAAAAGAAGGATTGTAAATAATTTCTGTTGGATTTTTAATGCCGTACTTTTCCAGCGAAAACGTTTTCGTAAAAGAAGCGTTCTGTTCCATAATTTTTTTGTTTGGGTTAATAAGTCACAAAATTAACGATTATTCGCTACAAATTTAAACAGATTTAAGTTTTTATAAACCATACATTGTTAATAACATTAAAAAAGGACTAAAATGTATAAAATTAGTATCTTTGAAAGGTTGATTTAACTTTAAAAAAGACACTAATGGCTAATAAAAACATTCGATCCTTATCGGCAAGAAAGGAATTTGAGGTCAATTTGTTTGAACACATCAGCAACTTGTCGTTAAAAAATGCATCTGAAGAAGCCTTTCATCAATTGGCTAAAGATTTTCAGATAGATGACTCTGTGGTATACGGAACGGCTTCTTTTTACGATTTTATAAAACCCGAAAACCGGAACAAGAAGGTGTATGTATGTAGCGGAACCGCCTGTTTGGTAGCCGGAACTCAAGAAAAGGTGCAGCAACACTTAGAAGATCATTACCATAAAGATGAAATCGGACATGTAGCCTGTGTGGGTCGGTGCCATGAAAACAGTGCCTTTATGATAGGCGATAAGGTATATTCCGCAACCACTCCGGAAGCAGTGGCGGCCATCGTACAGCAAAACCCCCTTCAGCAAAATAACTATGCCGTAGGATGCAATACCATTCCGATTCTGACCGAACCTATTAACGACCTCGCTTCGTTTTATGCATTGGCACAGTCCTTTAAGCATAAACCATCAGACGTAATTAACGAACTTAAAATTTCCAAGCTGCGCGGTCGCGGAGGAGCCGGATTTCCGTTTTACTTTAAGGTAGAAGCGGTTGCCAAAGAAAATAATAGACAAAAATACATTGTATGCAATGCCGACGAGGGCGATCCGGGAGCCTATTCGGACATGTATTTATTGGAACATCAACCGCATAAAGTTTTGTTTGGTATGATGATGACCGGATTGACTGTTGGTGCGGATACCGGAGTGTTGTACATCCGCGGCGAATATCCGGATTCCATAAGAAAAACAGCTGCGGCTATTCAGGAATTAATCGATTTAAACCTCTTAAACGGATTTAAATTTAAAATAATCAAAGGACAGGGTGCTTATGTGTGTGGCGAAGAAACCGCCCTGCTGAACTCTATTGAAGGACTGCGTCCGGAAGTGCGTGTGCGCCCGCCATTTCCGGCACAATACGGTTTGTTTGGTAAGCCAACAGTCTTGAGCAACGTAGAAACCTTTGCCAATGTGCATTGGATTTTAAACAATAGCGGGCAATCGTATGCGCATTTAGGAACGCCTCAATCGACCGGAACCAAGTTGGTATCGCTCGACAGTTATTTCAATCAGCCGGGGATTTATGAAATTGAAATGGGAACGCCTGTGAGTACCATTTTTGAAGACTATGGCAAAGGATTTAAAACTTCTGTTAAAGCCCTTCAGGTGGGAGGCCCCTTGGGAGGCATAGTTCCGATTGATAAAATAAACGACCTAACACTCGATTTTGAATCGTTCAATACCAACGGCTTTTTGTTGGGTCATGCCAGTGTGGTATCAATTCCAACCGATTTTCCGATGATTTCATTTATCGAACACTTGCTGAAATTTACCGCCGATGAATCGTGTGGAAAATGTTATCCGTGCCGGATTGGTTCGTACCGAGGCTATGAATTGGTTAAAAAAGCACAGGAATCAGACATTAAAATCGACCGTCAACTGATGGATGATTTGTTAGAAACCCTCGAACTGGGGTCTTTATGTGCGTTGGGTGGCGGTATCCCGCTTCCGGTAAAGAACGCCTTGCAGTATTTTAGTGACGAACTTACTCCTTATTTTAAATAATTTAGACGATGAAGGCTTATATCAATAATGTAGCATATGAATTAAAACCGGGAGAAACCATTTTAGAATTTACCCGTAGAGTACAATCGTATGAGGCCATACCGAGCCTGTGTCAGGACGACCGACTCGAAAATTTCGGTTCGTGCCGGGTCTGTTCAGTGGAAGTAGCGCGCGAGCAGGACGGTCCAACCCGTGTGGTAGCTTCGTGTCATACCCCCGCCTTTGAAGGTATGTACGTCTATCACCAAACCAATAAAATAAAACGATTGCGCCAAAACATCGTTGAATTGCTGCTTACCAATTATCCACCAGATAAAATTTATCCTGCAGCAGGTAAAAATCCTACAGAGTTTCAAAAAGTACTGCAAACTATTGGTATTCCGGAAGTGCGCTATCCTGCTGGAAAAAATTATGCAGCTACACCAAAAGACCACTCGCATCCGTATATCAAATCCGATTTGTCGCAATGCATCAATTGCTATCGCTGTGTACGTGCTTGCGAAGAAATTCAAGGCGAAATGGTATTGGGTATGTCGGGACGTGGATTTGCCTCGCAGATTATCAAAGGTTTTAATACCAATTTTGAGTTGTCTAAGTGTGTTTCCTGTGGCGCCTGTGTTCAAACCTGCCCAACAGAAGCCCTGACCGATAAATTTGAAACCAAAACTTTGGTACCCGACGAAGTGGTGCGTACCACTTGTACCTATTGTGGGGTGGGCTGTCAGTTGGATGTTAATGTAATTAATGGCGAAATTAAAGGAATTCAGGCACCCCTCACCGCCGAGGTCAACCTGGGTCATACCTGTTTAAAAGGGCGTTTTGCCTTTCAGTTTTACAACCATCCAGATCGATTAAAGGAACCTTTAATTAAGAGAAACGGGGTTTTTGAACCGGTATCCTGGGACGAAGCCTACGATTACATTGCCGATAAATTGATGAAGGTAAAACAGCAGTACGGACCCGATGCTATTGGAGGGATATCCTCCTCAAGGGCTACCAACGAAGAAAATTACCTCATGCAAAAAATGATGCGTGCTGTAATCGGTACCAATAACATTGACGGCTGTGCCCGCGTGTGCCATGCGCCTACCGCCTATGGAATGCAGCAAGCCTACGGAACAGGTGCCGCAACCAACTCCATCGATGATTTACCGTTTACCGATGCCATTTTAATGGTAGGAGCCAACCCTACCGAAGCACATCCGGTTACCGGCGCTAAAATAAAGCAACTGTTTATGAAAGGCATCACCTCCATCGTGGTGGATCCGGTAAAAACATCCCTGGCCAAACTGGCCACCTACCACCTACAGTTAAGACCGGGTACCAATGTGGCCCTTTTAAACATGATGGCACATTACATCATTAAAGAAAATGCCGTATCCGAAAGCTTTATTCAAACCAGAACAGAAGATTTTGAAGCATTTAAAAAACACGTTCTCGACTTGGATATGGATGCGTTGGAAGAACTAACCGGTGTTTCGAAAGACTTGGTATGCAAAGCAGCCCTGGCCTATGCAACGGCTAAGAACGCCATGGAATTCCACGGATTGGGTGTAACCGAACATTTTCAGGGAAGTAAAACGGTAATGTTGTTGGCCAATTTAGCCATGATGACCGGAAATATCGGTCGAAATGGGGTAGGACTCAATCCGTTGCGCGGACAAAACAATGTGCAGGGCGCTGCCGATATGGGGGTACAACCCCATCAGGGAGCCGGATACCTGGATATCAACGAGCCAAGCATTCAGCAGTATTTTGCTGATAAATACGGCGTAGCCGCTATGCCAACCAGCGAGGGACTCAAGATTCCGGAAATGCTGGAAGCTGCCATTGCCGGAAAATTCAAGGCCCTGTGGATTATGGGAGAAGATACCCTGATGACCGATCCGAATACCCATCACATCCGCAAAGCGATGGAACAACTCGACCTGCTGGTGGTACAGGAACTCTTTATGTCGGCCACCGCAGAAATGGCCGATGTAGTATTGCCTGCCGCCTCGTATTTTGAGAAAAACGGCACCTTTACCAACGGCGAACGCAGGGTACAACGCGTGAATAAAGTAGTAGAACCTATAGGAAATACCAAAGCCGATGGTCAAATGATAGTAGACATGATGTATAAATTGGGCTATACCCAGCCAACCGGATTAAGCTATGACGGAGCAGCCTTAGTTCCTGAAATAGCGGATGTGATCCCGTTTTTAAAAGGGATGACTTGGGAAGGATTGGGAACCAACGGATTGCAATGGCCAATCAAAGAAAATGGTGAGGATACTAAAATACTGCACCAAACCGAGTTTAAAATAGGCAAAGGCAAGTTTCACCATTTCGATTTCGAAGAGACCCCCGAACTGGTGGAACATCGTGCCAAGTACCCATACATCCTAACCACAGCGCGCCAGCTCGAACATTACAATTCAGGAACGATGACCCGACGTACCGACAATCAAACCATCGCTCCGATGGATTTCCTGGAGATTAATCCGCTCGATGCCGGTTTGAAAGGAATTGACGATGGCGATGTGGTACGTATCTTTTCCGATAGGGGCAGTGTTAACATACCCGTAAAATTGACGTATTTGGTAAAGAAAGGCGTAGTTCGTACGACCTTCCACCAGCCCGAAGTATTTATCAATATGATAACCGGTAATGTGGGCGATGAATTTACCTTAACACCCGAATACAAGGTGGTAGCGGTAGATTTTGAAAAAATAGAAGCATGAGTTTAATTCGATTGCACAGAACCCCTACGCTCGAAATTTATTCGGCAGAAACTACCACCCAGGTTGATATTCCCTTGGTAGAAAGCGGAATCAGTGCCGGCTTTCCGAGTCCGGCCGACGATTTTTTGGACCTTTCGATCGACCTTAATAAGGAGTTAATCAAAAACAAAGAGGCTACTTTTTACGGACGGGTTAAAGGCGATTCGATGAAAAATGCCGGCTTATCGGACGGCGATTTGTTAATCATCGATAAAAGCCTGGAACCTAAAAACGGTAAAATTGCCGTGTGCTTTATTGATGGTGAGTTTACCGTAAAACGAATCAAAATAGAGAAAAAAGCATGTTGGCTGGTGCCCGAAAATGAAGATTACAAGCCCATAAAAGTTACCGAGGAAAATGATTTTATTATCTGGGGAATTGTAACTACGGTAATTAAATCAGTTTGATAGGGATTAGGGATTAGGGAATAGGGATTAGGAATTAGGGATTAGGGAATAGGGAATAGGGAATAGGGAATAGGAATTAGGGAGTTAAACGGTTAAACGATTTTTCACCTTTACCGATTTAGGCAGTAGGTCGTGAAAAGAATTTAGAATTTAGATTTTAGAATTTAGAATGTGTTTTACAATTTACCGCTTTAGGCAATAGGGAATAGGGAGTTAAATGATTAAACGATTTTTCAACTTTACCGCTTTAGGCTTTAGGCTGTAAGCAGTAGGCCGTGAAAAGAATTTAGATTTTAGAATTTAGAATTAAGCAGTTAGATTTTTTTAATCTTTAAATCTTTCAATCTTTCAATCTTTAAATCTTTCAATCGTTCAACATTCAAACTAACTTCCGTCACTTCGAGTTTCCGACGCAGTCGGAAGTATCGAGAAGTATTTTTAGTTTTTCTCTTTTAGTTTTTAGTTTAACTTTACAACTTTACAGTTTTACAGTTTTACACCTTAACACATGGTTGCTTTAATCGACTGCAATAATTTTTATGCCTCTTGCGAGCGCGTATTTCGTCCCGATTTGAACGGGAAACCCGTAGCTATTTTGTCCAATAACGACGGCTGTATTATTGCACGCAGTAACGAGGTAAAAGCCCTGGGTATTCCGATGGGTGCACCGGCCTTTAAATGGCGCGAAGTATTGGAGAAGAACGAGGTGCATGTCTATTCGTCCAATTACGCCCTCTACGGCGACTTAAGTGCCCGGGTGATGAACATCCTGCGCCGCTATTCGCCCGATATTGAAATTTATTCGATAGACGAAGCCTTTTTACAATTTACCGGATTTGATCATTTTAACCTCCAAACCTACGGTAATGAGATTCGAAAAACAGTACTTAAAAGTACCGGTATCCCTATCAGTATTGGTTTTGCCCCTACCAAAGTGCTGGCTAAAGTGGCCAACCGCATTGCCAAAAAGTTTCCCGATAAAACGGGCAGTGTATACTGCATCGACACCGAAGAAAAACGCATCAAAGCATTGAAATGGTTGGCTGTTGAAGACATATGGGGCATCGGTCTGCGCTACGCTAAAAAATTAAAAGCCCACAACATCCACACCGCGTTTAATTTTGTAAACCTGCCCAATGAGTGGGTGCGTAAGGAATTTTCGGTGGTAGGCTTGCGCCTCAAACGCGAGCTGGAAGGGAATCCATCGCTTGGTTTAGAACACGCATCACCTAAAAAAGCCATTGCAACAACCCGTTCATTTGAAAAAATGTATACCCGCTTTGACGAGCTGCGCGAACGGGTATCGACCTTTGCCGTAAGTTGTGCAGAGAAATTGCGCAAACAGCAATCGCACTGTAATCTGCTGCTGGTATTTGTACACACCAACGGTCACCGAAAAGACTTGCCGCAATACAGCCGTAATATCGTGGTAAAAGCACCCTATCCCACCAATTCGTCCATTGATTTAGTACGCCTGGCAACAGCCGGATTGCAGGCTATTTACCAGCCCGGGTTTCAGTATAAAAAGGCGGGTGTCATCGTGATGGGATTAACGCCCGAACACAACAAACAGTTTTCAATGTTTAATGAAGACCATCCCAAACATCCCGATTTGATGAAAACCATCGATACGCTGAATAAGAAAATTGGCCGGCAAAAAATAAAACTGGCCTGTCAGGACCTGGGACGTACCTGGAAAATGAATCAGGAAAAATTATCACCGCGCTATACCACCGATTTACGTGAGGTGATTGTGGTTAAAACGGAGAAAAAGCAGTAGGGAATTATATGGTTTTTCTTGTTCATTTTTGTCTTGACACAAAAACGAACCAACCTGCCTGCCGGCAGGCAGGAAAATCAAGACTCCTTTTTTACCGCTTGAAAACTACGCTGTTTTTGTATCATGCCTCTTCCGAGCCGCTTCGCTCGCGGTAGACTCCACTGCCCGGCGCTGTAAAAACAGCTTGTTTCGCTGCGCAGTATAAAAGATGTCGGGGTTTTAAAAGTTATTAGTTACGGATTGTGGATTAAGTTTTATCACAAGTTTGAAAAGTAAAGACAAAGGCATCGCTAAAATTTTGCGTAGTCCT